>Ga0256838_1000027_pt1 | contig 126407 bp, 133 predicted proteins | sample 4571419metaG_FD_185978 | JGI IMG/M metagenome (GOLD analysis project Ga0256838, IMG submission 185978) | Hydrothermal vent microbial communities from Guaymas Basin, Mexico - 4571-419 | ecosystem: Environmental > Aquatic > Marine > Hydrothermal vents | place: Mexico: Guaymas Basin | collected... | reverse complement strand
TAATCAAGGTTCACTGCACTTCACTACCTTTATCCGTAATTTGCTATACTTGGAATACATAGGTAGCTCTTTGACTTCTGAATATGCACCGGGCTCGGTTTTATCTGAACAAGTGAGATTTAAAGTGGAGAAGAGGAATTTTAAGCGTATTACGGTGAGGTGTTTTATCTGAACAAGTGAGATTTAAAGTGTCTGTAAAGGTAGAATCCTTGTATTCCAAGGAGAGTTTTATCTGAACAAGTGAGATTTAAAGGAGCCTCAAGTTCAGCTTCTTTTTTCCAAACCCGTTGTTTTATCTGAACAAGTGAGATTTAAAGTGGGGAAGTTTGTATCAACAACTATGGTAGTTATCAGTTTTATCTGAACAAGTGAGATTTAAAGTTGAAGTTGAATACGTTGACCCGGTTATGAACGACAGTTTTATCTGAACAAGTGAGATTTAAAGTCTCTTTGTGGACGAAGATGGAGATGGGCAATTTGGTTTTATCTGAACAAGTGAGATTTAAAGCTTTGGGTGGGGTTAACTCTTCTCCCCAAGCCACTTAGTTTTATCTGAACAAGTGAGATTTAAAGTTCAAGAGTTCTCAAGGGACTCTGGAATACTTCGCTTGTTTTATCTGAACAAGTGAGATTTAAAGACGGGCGACATAGCTTAAAGTTGAATAGGCTGGCCAAGTTTTATCTGAATAAATGAGCTCTAAAAAGGAGTTTCCTTCAGACAGAGCCGGACAAAACGTTGTCCGAGAGGATTTATCTGAAAATATGATTTCATAGGAGTGTTCGCATAAAGTTTATCATAAACTATACTTGAGGATTCAAGGTGAATATCGGAAAGCAATTTACTCTTCAGGAAATAAAGCGTTTTATAGAAGAAGAGCTCCTTAATCCGAATGAAATAGAGGATATCCAGTGTGGTTTTTCGAGCGTGTTGGTTTATCTTAAAAAGCGTCCATCGATAGAAAAGAGCCTTGAGTTAAGGGATAAAGTTTATAAGGTTTTCGGGAATGAGATAACTGTAGTGTTTGCTTAACCTCGGTGTGTTTGAGCCGGATTAACTTTGAATTTCACTTGAATAGAAAGATTTTCTCCTTAAGCATTTTCTCCACGTATTTACCGATTATGTCAAATTCAAGGTTTATGGCATCTCCGGGTTTTTTAAATTTTAAGTTTGTTTTTTCAAATGTGTGGGGGATTACTGAAACGGTAAAGCTGTCGGGAAAGATGTCGGCTATGGTCAGGCTTATTCCGTCAATTCCGATTGAGCCTTTCTCTACTACAAGATGGGTGTACGCCTTAGGGAGTTTAAAGGTAAAGGTGTAGCCTTCTCCCTCTCTTTTTATTGCCGTTATCTTGGTCGTTGTATCTACGTGGCCCTGAAGTATGTGGCCTCCCAGCCTATCGCCCAGTTTGAGAGCTCTCTCAAGGTTTACCGGAGAGCCGGGTTTAATGAGGGAGAGGGAGCTCCTCCTCAAAGTCTCGTAAGAAATATCAAAGGAAAGGAAGTTTTCCCCGAGCTCAACTACCGTAAGGCACACGCCGTTAACAGCGATGCTATCTCCTGTCTTTGTCCCTTCCAGAACGTTTTTACACTCTACTTTTAGCTTAGCCCCTTTTGAGCTTTTCTTTATCTCTCTTACCTTTCCTACCTCTTCAACCAGACCGGTAAACATCACTTACCTCTTTTGTAAAATTCAAATCCTAATTATAGTGGGAGGAAAGATTTGAGGATTGCAACTGTAGATGTCGGTACCAACTCAACGAGGATTTTGATAGCCGATATTGAGAAAGGAGAAGTTAAGCCTCTCTTCAAGACCGGCAAGGTTACCCGTCTCGGAAGAGGGGTGAGGGAGAAGGGAGAGCTCTCAAAGGAGGGAATTGAGGCCACCCTTGAGGCCCTTAAGGAGTTTAAGGAGCTGATTCGTAAGTATAGAGTTGAGAAAGTTGTTGTTGCAACTACAGAGGCAGCCCGCCTTGCAAGGAACTCTGGGGAGTTTTTAAAAAGGGTGAGGGAGCTCGGTTTTGAGATAGAGATTTTGAGCGACAGAGAGGAGGCCGAGCTGGTCTTCCTTGCCAACCTGAAGGTCTTCAAGCCCGAAGGGAAGGCCATGACCGTTGATTTGGGAGGGGGAAGTACGGAGATAGTTTACGGAGACGAAAGGAGTATTAACTACTTAAAGAGCCTTAAGTTCGGAGTGGTTTTCCTCTACGAGGAGTTCGGTGAGAATCTGCCCGCCCTTGAGGAGTTTATAAGGGGGGAGCTCTTAGAGGTGAAAGAAGAGGTAAATCCTCAGGAGCCCTTTACCGTTTTTGCCGTCGGCGGAACTATTACCTCGGTAGTTGCAATGGAAGAGAAAATGGAAGTTTATAACCCCGAGGTTGTTCACGGCTACCGGATTACCAGAGAAATGATAGAGAAGTGGTACAGGTACCTCTCTTCTCTGTCGGTTGAGGAGAGAAAAGGAGTTGTGGGCCTTGAGGAGAAGAGGGTAGACGTAATCATTCCCGGCCTTGCGTTTTTTAAGGTCTTCTGTGAAGTTTTTGGAACGGAGAGTTTGACTGTAAGTGAGGTAGGATTACTTTACGGTTTAGCACTTAGGGAGGCTGTGAATGGCTAATAAGGAGAAGAGGATAGCCGTAATAGGAACGGGATACGTAGGCCTTGTTTCCGGAGCTTGCTTTGCGTATCTGGGCCACAAGGTAATAGGCCTTGACATAGACAGGGAAAAGATAGAGAGGCTGAAAAGGGGAGAAGTTCCCATATACGAGCCCGGCCTTGACAGGATTCTCTCAAAGGCTCTAAAGGACGGAAACATAGAGTTTACAACCGATTACGGTTATGCAGTTAAAAATGCCGACTTCATCTTCATAGCCGTCGGGACTCCCTCAAGGGAAGACGGCTCTGCCGACCTCTCTTTTGTAGAGAGTGCCTATAGGAGCATAGCCGAGCACATAGGGGATAACGACTTTAAGGTAATAGTAAACAAGTCAACCGTTCCCGTAGGAACGGGAAGATGGGCAAAGGAGTTTATAGCAGGCCTGCTGAGGGAGAGAGGAGTAAAAGAGCCGGAAAAGAGGTTTGAGGTAGTCTCAAACCCGGAGTTTTTGAGGGAAGGAAAGGCGGTAGAGGACTTTATGAAGCCCGATAGGGTTGTTGTCGGAGCAGACAATAGAGAAGTTGCAGGCTTTGTTGCCTCCCTCTACGAGAAGCTCCAACCTCCCATACTGATAACAGACCTTCCCACCGCCGAGATGATAAAGTATGCCTCAAATGCCTTTCTTGCGACGAAAATCTCCTTTATTAACGAGATAGCCAACGTCTGCGAGAGGTTAGGGGCTGACGTAACCGTTGTGGCCCGCGGAATGGGGCTTGACCACAGGATAAGTCCCCACTTCTTAAGGGCTGGTTGCGGTTTTGGGGGAAGCTGTTTCCCCAAAGACGTTAAGGCTTTGATTCATACAGCAAGGAGTGTGGGAGAAGAGCCCCGGCTCCTTAGTAGCGTTATAGAGGTTAACGAAAGGCAGAAGCTAAGGCCTGTAGAGAAGCTCCTTAAACACATTCCCGAGCTTAGAGGTAGGAAAGTTGCCGTATGGGGTCTTGCCTTTAAACCCGAGACCGACGATATGAGGGAAGCTCCATCAATTCCGATAATCAGGGAGCTCCTTAAGAGGGGAGCCGAAGTAGTTGCCTACGACCCGGTTGCAACGGGGAACGCAAAGAGGGTTTTTGAGAGGGAGCTCTCAACCGGAAAGCTCAGGTTTGCCTCCGATAAGTACGAGGCCCTTAAGGGGGTAGATGCCCTTATACTGGTTACCGAGTGGGAAGAGTTTAGGGACGTTGACTTTGATAAACTTAAGGGCAAAGTGGTTATTGACGGAAGGAACCTCTGGGAGCCCTCTATTATGAGGGAGTTCTGCACTTATGAAAGTATAGGGAGACCGTAAGATGAACATAACCAGCAATAGAGATGTACTGAAGAAGCTCTACTCGCCCTTTGGTTGGGTTCTTGCAAAGGCGAAAGTTCCCCCCAACGCCATTACCTTTGCGGCAGTAATCTTCGGGACTTTGGCTGCAGTTCTCTACTATACGGGACATCCGGTAGTGGGGGCTTTTCTCCTCTTCGTCTCCGGAGTTCTTGACTTGTGCGACGGCTACGTAGCCGTTAACAATAAGAAGGCCACTAAGTTCGGCGCCGTCTTTGATTGGATTGCCGATAAGTGGGTTGACGGTTTTGTCTTGGGAGCCGTTGCTCTTAGGTATGCAAACCCGTGGGTTGCCCTTTTATCCGTTGTCTCAACGATGCTTCACACCTTCATAAAGCCCGTTGCCTACGCCGAAATCGGCTATGAGGAGAGGACTACGGGGAAGATTAAAGACCCACTTGAGAGCACCGGCTTCTTCGGAAGGCCCGAGACCTTTATAGTTCTCTTTATCTGCTCGGTTTTCTACCCCTTCAACCACAAAATCCTGACTTACGGGATAGAGTTTATAGCCGTAATGTCCCTTCTCTCGCTCCTCCACAGGCTCTACTACCTGTATAAAAGATTCGGAAAAGAGTACGAGGTATAAGTTATGGAAAGACCTTATGTTCTGATAGTTTCGGAAGTTACGATAGACGGAAAGCTGACCCTTGCAAGGGGCGTTTCAAGTAAAGAGATAATGAAGCTGATGGACGACGAGGCCAACAAATACCTCCACCAAATCAGGGCCGAGTGCGACGGGATAATGGTCGGGGCAAATACTGTAAGGATTGACAACCCCAACCTTACAGTTCGCTGCGTTGAGGGGGAGAACCCGATTAGGGTAATTCCCACCTCTACTGGGGACATTCCCCTTGACTCAAATGTTCTCAATACCGAAGTTGCGCCTACGATTATTGCCGTCTCCGAGAGAGCTCCCGCCGAGAAAGTCAGGGAGTTTGAAGAGAGGGGCGCCAAGGTAGTTGTTGCCGGAAAGGAGAGAATTGACTTCCCTCTGTTGCTGGCGAGGTTGAAGGAGCTGGGAATAAACAAACTGATGGTTGAGGGCGGAAGTAAGGTTAACTGGGAGCTCCTAAGGAACGACTTGGTTGACGAAATCCGCCTAATCCACCTTCCGGTAGTTGTCGGTGGAGACGACGTTCCCTCTTTAACCAGCGGAGAGGGCTTCGGGAGCCTTGAAAAGGTTAAGCGCTTTAAGATTAAGAGAGTTTTTCGATGCGGTAATCAAGTAATAACCGAGTACGTTCGCTTTTAAAGATGTTTAAATACCTTTTAAGGCGCCTCCTTCAAATGGTTCCCATCGTTGTAGGAATGACCTTTGTCTCCTTTCTGATTATTAAGCTTGCTCCTGGTGATTACTTTACCCAGCTTGAGCTTAACCCCTCAATCTCAAAGGAGACTATAGAGGAGCTTAAAAGACTTTACGGTTTAGACCAGAACCTGTTTGTTCAGTACTTTAAGTGGCTCGTTAACGCCCTTCAGTTTAACCTCGGCTACTCCTTCGCCTACCACAAGCCCGTTCTGGATTTAATCGGAGAAAGGCTCTTAAACACGCTGGAGTTAACCCTTACCTCCTTTTTTCTCTCCTGGCTGATAGCTGTTCCCTTAGGAATAGTTGCGGGAGTTTACAGGGGAAAGCTCCTTGACAGGGCTATTACCCTGTTTTCACTCTTTGGAATCTCCGTTCCCAACTTTTTCCTTGCCTTTCTCTTTATGTACTTTGCTGCCAAGACCGGCCTCTTTCCGATAGGAGGCGTTGTCTCTCAGAACTACGACTACCTTCCCTGGTGGGCTAAAATCCTTGATAGGCTCTGGCACATGGCCGTTCCCCTTTCGGTTCTCGTTATCGGCAGTATTGCAGGCCTTCTGAGGCTGGTCAGGAGCACCATAATTGATGAGCTGAACAAGGATTACGTTAAGGTCGCTATTGCTAAGGGCTTGCCCTACAGAGCTGTTGTGATGAAGCACGCCTTCAGGAATGCCCTTAACCCCTTTTTAACCCTAATCGGCTTTGACATTGCAGGTCTTCTCTCCGGTGCGGCTTTAGTTGAAATAATTACCGCCTGGCCTGGAATGGGAAGGCTGATGTTTGAGGCCGTTATGTCTCAGGATTTATTTTTAGTTATGGGCTCCCTCTACATAGGCGGAATTATGCTCGTAATCGGGAACCTTATTGCTGACCTCCTTATAGCCCTCAACGACCCGAGAATAAGGGAGAAAGAGGTGGAGGGGAGAGTTGTTTAAGGCCTTCTCCTTCTTCCTTGAAGGGCTCTACAGGAAGAGCCCCTCTGCCGCTTACTCTTTGGTTTTTCTCCTATTCCTCTACTTTGTAGCCTTCTTTGCTGACTTTATAGCTCCCTACCCTTACGACGTTCAGTTCCGCCACTACCCCTACTGCCCTCCCACTCCGATTCACTTCTTTGACGAGAAGGGAAATTTCCACCTTCGCCCCTTCGTTTACGGCCACAAGCTCGTTGACCCCGTTGAGAAGAGGTACGCCGTTGACTACTCAAAGAAGTACCCGGTTTACCTCTTCGTTAGGGGAGAGCCCCACTACCTCTTCGGCTTTATAAAGACCGACGTTCACCTCTTCGGAACCAAAGGGGGGCACCTCTTCCTCTTCGGAACCGACAGGCTGGGAAGGGACATCTTCTCAAGGCTTGTTTACGGAACGAGGATTTCCCTTACAATCGGCCTAATCGGAGTCTTTATCTCCTTCTCAATAGGCCTTTTGGTCGGCTCTATTGCCGGCTACTTCGGAGGAATTGTTGACTCTGTAATAATGAGGCTGATAGAGATTTTAATGGCCTTTCCGGCCTTTTACCTTATGTTGGCCCTGCGCTCAATGTTCCCAATTGATATGCCCAGCGTTCTGGTCTTCCTCGTTATCGTTGTCATTCTCTCCCTAATCGGCTGGGCGGGCCTTTCAAGGGTGATAAGGGGAATGGTTCTCTCAATAAGGGAGAACGACTTTGTTAAGGCCGCAAGGGTCTTAGGAGGAAGCCACCTCTACGTGATTTTGAGGCACGTTATACCCAATACCCTCTCTTACGTTATAATTGCTGCTACTTTAAGCGTTCCCGGCTACATTCTCGGTGAGGCCGCCCTCAGCCTTATAGGTCTGGGAATTCAGGAGCCCTTCCCCTCTTGGGGAAACATGCTCTCTGAGGCCGAGAACGTCCACGTTCTTTCGGCCCACCCGTGGGTTCTTGTCTCCGGCGTTGCAATTTCGCTGGTTATCATCGCCTTTAACCTCTTGGGAGACGGTTTGAGGGACTACTTTGACGTAAAGCTGGAGAGGTGAGATGCTCTACATTCTCCTCTATCAGGTTCTCGGAATCGTTCTCTTTAAGTACATCACCTTCAGGAGCATCTACGCCGCCCTAACTGCAATGTTTGTCGGCTTCCTCCTCTACCCTTACTTTGAAAGGAAGCTGAAGGATTTACAGTTTAAGCAGACGATTAAGGAGTACCTTCCCGAGAGCCATAAGAAGAAGAACGTTCCGACTATGGGAGGGCTGTTAATTCTTACCGCCCTCTTGATTGCCATTTTCCTGTGGAATAACCTACTGAACCCCTTTGTTTGGGTTGTGATTTTCGTCTTGGTAGGTTTCGGAGCTCTGGGCTTCGTTGACGACTACATTAAAGCCCGGCTTAAAAATCCCGAAGGGCTCTCCGAGAGGGTAAAGTTTACGGTTCAGCTCTTTCTGGCCTTTGGAGTTGCGCTTTTCCTCTATGAGAGCGGTTTCTCAACGGAGCTCTACTTCCCGGTCTTTAAGGAGCTCCACTTTGACCTCGGCCTTTTCTTTATCCCCTGGGCGGTTTTCGTTATAGTAGGAACCTCAAACGCCGTTAACCTTACCGACGGTCTTGACGGCCTTGCGATAGGGCCGGTTATAACCACCAGCTTTGTCTTTATGGTCTTTTCCTACGTTGCCGGAAACGTAAAACTTGCAAAGTACCTCCACGTTCCCTACGTTCCCGGAGCGGGGGAGCTTGCGATTGTGTGTGCCGCCCTGATAGGGGCTTCCCTTGCCTTCCTCTGGTTTAACGCTTACCCCGCCGACGTATTCATGGGAGACGTAGGCTCACTTTCGCTGGGAGCTCTCTTAGGAACGGTTGCGGTGTTAACCAAGCAGGAGTTTGTCCTTGCAATTGCCGGAGGTATATTTGTCCTGGAGACTCTCTCAGTAATAATTCAGCGCTACTACTTTAAGTACACAAAGAAGAAGTACGGAGAGGGCAGGCGGATTTTTAAGATGGCGCCCCTTCACCACCACTTTGAGAAGAAGGGGTGGGAGGAGCCGAAGATAACCGTCAGGTTCTGGATTATCTCAATAATTCTTGCACTGATTGCCCTTAGTATGTTAAAGATTCGCTAATCAATCTTGAGGCCGGCTGCCTTCAGGATTTCAAGGACTCTTTCGTCTTTAAGGCGGCAGGGGGACTTGACGTTAAACTTATCCACCTTCTCTATTATTCCCATCTCCCTTAAGATTGTGGCGTGCTGGGAAAGGAGCGGCTGGGGAACTCCGAGCTCCTCCCTGATTTCCTTGGGCTTTTTGGGCCCTTTTGCTAAGGAGACTATTATTCCTATTCTTATGGGGTTGGAGAGGAGCTCAAAGAGCTTTGCGTAGTCTTCGTATTTTTTATACTTTTTCTCGCAGGATTCGGGCATTTAGAACCTCCCCACGTTTTCCATGTGGCTATTTTAACACAAGGAGAGGCAATGCTTAAAAGGATAAAGGAGGATATAGAGACCGTCTTTGAGAGGGACCCGGCGGCCAGAAGCATCTTAGAAGTTCTCCTGTGCTACCCCGGCCTTCACGCAATCTGGCTCCACAGGATTGCCCACTGGTTCTGGATTCACAACCTGAAGCTCCTTGCCAGACTGGTCTCCCACTTCTCAAGGTGGCTCACGGGAATTGAAATCCACCCGGGGGCTAAAATCGGAAGGCGCTTCTTCATTGACCACGGAATGGGCGTAGTAATCGGCGAGACTACGGAAATCGGAAACGACGTAACCCTCTACCATCAGGTAACCCTCGGAGGAACCAGCACTAAGAAGGGTAAGAGGCACCCGACAATCGGGAATAACGTGGTTATAGGTGCCGGAGCAAAAGTCCTGGGGCCCGTTAAGGTGGGGGATAACTGCAAAATCGGTGCCAACTCGGTGGTTATAAAGGACGTTCCCCCTAACTCAACGGTTGTGGGGATTCCCGGCAAAGTTGTCAGGCGCGAGGGGATAAAGCCTACGAGGGTTGACCTTGAGCACGGTAAGCTCCCCGACCCGGTTATGGAGTCGTTAAAGCAGATGCTTGACATAATCCACGACCTTGAGCTTGAGGTTAAGACTTTAAAGAAAGAACTGAGGAGGAAGAGGGAGTGAGGGGGAAGGTTTTGATTGTCTTGGGAGCTCTTTTTCTGCTTTTTGTTTCCTCTTTGGGAGCTCCTCCTCCCGCGGGCACGAAGATTTACACCGTTCAGGTGGCCTCCTTTACCGACAGGAGGGAGGCAGAGAGGGTTTTAAGTAAGCTCTCCTCTTTCCCCGATGCCCGAATCTCCTACAGGAATGGCCGCTACAAGGTCAGGGTGGGTTTTTTTAAGAGTTTTAAGGATGCACAGGAGTTTGTTAAGAGTTCGGGTTTGCTGAAGGTCGTCTCCGACTACTACATTACGAGGATAACCTTTAGCCCCGAAGGCGTTTACTTCCTAAAAAAACCCGAAGCTCAAAAAGAGAAGCCCCCAGCTCTTGAGTCTAAGAGTGCTCTCTCCGAGTTCCCTCAGGAGAAGGCCGAGAGAAAAACTCCTGAGAAAGAAGCCCAAGGGGTAGAGCTCCCCCCTCCCCAATCCCTGGTTGAGAAGGTCTCTTACGAGGAAGCGGAGGAGAAAGAGACCGAACCTAAACCCGAATGTGCAGATGTCTCTCGGGTTGAAAAGGAGACAGAGAGTGAGAGTAAAAAGGTTTCGGAGGTTAAAAAAGAGGAAAAGAGAGAGGTTTTTTCCTACAAAGAGGAGCTCCCGAAGAAAGGGGTAAAAAAGGAGCCGGGCCGTTGGCCTTATGTTTTAGGAGCTCTCGCCCTTCTTTTTCTCTTACTCCTATTTAAGCGCGGTGGAAGGAATGAGGAGTACTTTGAGAACTATATCGCGAAACTCCTTGATGAGGGGAAGTACGAAGAGATTGTTGACATTGCCGTCCCTTACCTGTCAAGGAAACCGGAGGATACCTTTGTAAGGAAAGCCCTTGCCGAGAGCTACGAGAAGCTGGGCAGGTACCTTGAGGCGGCGGAGCTCTATTCCGAGATTGCTTCCGAGCTTGAGAGGAAAGGGTTGGGTATACTGGCAGAGGGTTTTAAGAAGAAGGCCGAGGAGCTCTACGGGAAGGAGTTTAAGAAGTGAAATGGGGGGAGGGGAACTCCCCCGAGAGTTTACTTGAGCTCCTTCTTCTGCTCTTTGAGGAAGGGCATCATCTCCCTTAACTTCTTACCGACTTTTTCAATCGGGTGCTCTGCCTCAATTCTCCTGTGGGCGTTGAGGACGGGGTAGTTTGCCTGGGCCTCAAGGACGAACTCCCTTGCAAACTCTCCCGTCTGGATTTCCTTAAGGATTTTCTTCATGCTCTCCTTAACCCTCTCGTCAATTACCCTCGGGCCTCTGGTGTAGTCTCCGTACTCGGCAGTATCGGAGATTGAGTACCTCATTCCCGCAAGTCCGTGCTGGTAAATCAGGTCAACAATGAGCTTTAACTCGTGAAGGCACTCAAAGTATGCAACTTCCGGCTGGTAGCCCGCCTCTGTCAGGGTCTCAAAGCCCGCCTTAATGAGGGCAGAAACTCCGCCGCAGAGAACAGCCTGCTCTCCGAAGAGGTCGGTCTCTGTCTCCTCCTTGAAGGTCGTTTCAATTACTCCGGCCCTTGTAGAGCCGATTCCTTTTGCGTATGCAAGGGCAATTTCCTTTGCCTTTCCGGTTGCGTCCTGATAGACGGCCACGAGTGCGGGAACTCCAGCACCCTCAAGGTATGTCCAGCGAACCAGGTGTCCGGGCCCTTTGGGAGCTACCATAAAGACGTCAACGTCCTCGGGGGGAACAATCTGGTTAAAGTGGATGTTGAAGCCGTGGGCGAAGGCGAGAGCCTTTCCGGGCTCTAAGTTGGGCTTTACGGCCTCCTCGTAAACTTTCTTCTGAACGGGGTCGGGAAGGAGGAACATAATAACGTCGGCCCTCTTTGCGGCCTCCTCGGGAGTTAGAACCTCAAAGCCGTCCTTTTTCGCCTTCTCTGCGGACTTTCCGGGCCTGAGGCCGATGATTACGTTGATTCCGCTGTCCCTCAGGTTGAGGGCGTGGGCGTGTCCCTGACTTCCGTATCCGAGTATTGCTACGGTCTTGTCCTTCAGGTACTCAAGGCTTGCGTCTTCGTCGTAGTATACCTTTGCCATCTGGCTACCTCCGTTATGTCAATTTTTACTGTTTTTCGTCTCCAAAGGTTTCTCCCTGAAGGGCTCTGACCATTGCGACCCTTCCGGTTCTTGCCATTTCCCTTATTCCAAAGGGCTTTATGAGCTCTAAGAAGGCGTCAACCTGCTCCTCGTCTCCAGTCAGCTCTACGGTGTAGGTGTCGTGGGAGACGTCAACTATCTGGGCTCCGAAGATGTCCGCAAGCCTCTTTACTTCCTCTTTTTTCTGAGGAGTGTCAACCAGGAGGCGGACTATGAGGAGCTCCCTATCCAGCTTCTTCTTATCGGTTAAGTCCCTTACCTTAAAGACGTCTATTATTCGCCTGAGCTGCTTAACTATCTGCTCAATCGTGTGCTCGTCGCCCTTTGCAACCATCGTAATCCTTGAAATCGTAGGGTCTTCAGTGTGGCCGACGTTTAGGCTCTCTATGTTATATCCCCGGGAGCTGAAGAGCTCTATTATCCTTGCGAGGGCTCCCGGCTGGTTCTCAACCAAGACGCTGATTATGTGTTTCCTGTGCTCTTTCCTCTCCATCTCTTTCCTCTTTAAACGGCTTTGCGCTCCTTCTTCTTACCGTAGCTGGGGAGTATCATCTCGTGGAGAGCTCCCCCCGGCGGAACCATCGGGAAGACGTCCTCCTCCCTGTCAACTATGAAGTCAATTACTACGGGCCTGTCGTTAATTGCCATTGCTTCTTTTAGAACCTCTTCAACCTCTGAAGGTCTTTCGGCTCTTAAACCAACTCCTCCCATTGCTTCAACCAGCTTCACGAAGTCCGGCTGGACGTCAAGGTGAACCTGGGAGTAGTTCTTGTCGTAGAAGATTCCCTGCCACTGGCGAACCATTCCCAGGAAGTTGTTGTTGAGGATTGCAACCTTTATGGGAATGTTGTAGTGAACTGCCGTAACTATCTCCTGCATGTTCATCTGGAAGGAGCCGTCTCCGGAGATGCAGAAGACGGTTTTATCTGGCCTTCCGACCTTTGCCCCTATTGCAGCGGGCACTCCGAAGCCCATTGTTCCGAGCCCTCCTGAGGTAATAAGCTGGCGGGGGAACTTAAACTTGTAGTACTGGGCGGTCCACATCTGGTGCTGGCCAACGTCGGTTGTGATTATGGCCTCTCCCTTTGTTACCTGCCAGATTTTCTCTATTACGAACTGGGGTTTTATCACCCTGTCGCTTGGCTCGTACCAGAGGGGGTAGCGCTCTGCCCAGCTTCTTACCTTAACGAGCCACTTCTCCCTTACTGCGTAGAACTCCCTGTTTTTTGCAACCTGCTTTTCAACTTCGGGCAGAAGCTCCTCCATAACGAGCTTCGCATCGCCGACTATCGGTATGTCAACGGGTTTATTCTTTCCGATTTCTGCGCTGTCAATGTCTATGTGGATTACCTTGGCATTTGGGGCAAACTCTGAGAGCTTGCCGGTGACTCTGTCGTCAAACCTTGCGCCGATTGCAATCAGGAGGTCTGCCTCCTGAACGGCCATGTTTGCCGCGTAGGTTCCGTGCATTCCGAGCATTCCGAGGAAGAAGGGGTGGTTGCCGGGAACGGCCGTGAGCCCCATGAGAGTTGCGACCATCGGAATGTTGGCAACTTCGGCCATCTTGACTACTAAATCTGAAGCCCCTGAGGAGACAACTCCTCCTCCTATGTAGAGAACGGGCCTTTCGGCCGTTGCTATTGCCTTTGCAGCCCTCTTTATCTGCCCCGGGTGTCCCTTTAAGACGGGCTTGTAGCTCCTTATCTGAACGGGAGTTTTGTACTCCTCCTCAAAGAAGTCGGTCAGCTCTCTGGTAACGTCCTTTGGAAGGTCAACTAAGACTGCGCCGGGCCTACCCGTTTTTGCTATGTGGAAGGCCTTTTTTACCGTGTCTGCAAGGTCTTTAACGTCCTTAACGAGGAAGTTGTGCTTTGTAATCGGGCGGGTTATCCCGACCGTGTCAACTTCCTGAAAGGCGTCGTTTCCAATCATGAAAGTTGGGACGTTTCCGGTAAAGGCCACGATTGGTGAGGAGTCTATCTGTGCAGTTGCAAGGCCGGTAACGAGGTTTGTGGCGCCGGGGCCGGAAGTTGCAAAGCAGACCCCTACTTTACCTGTAGCCCTTGCGTAGCCGTCTGCTGCATGGGCTGCACCCTGCTCGTGCCTGGTTAAGTAGTGTTTTAGAGGGGAGAAGGGAAGCCTGTCGTAGATGTCAAGGACCGCTCCGCCGGGATATCCGAAAATCTTCTCAACTCCTTCAAGCTCAAGAGCTCTTAAGAGGATTTCTGCTCCAGAGAGCTTCATACCGGTATTCCTCCTTGGGCGTGTAAATGGGAATAATATCAAAATAGTTTCGCTTCTCCTATATTTATTCTCCTACTTCTTATTGGGAGGGATTCTTGATAGTAGAGAAGCTGCCCTACAGAGAGCCGGCAGAGGTTTTCTTTACCCTTGAGGCTCTCGGCTACCCGGTTAAGCTTTTCCTTGACTCGGCCGCCGTTAATGGTAAGACCGGAAGGTACTCCTTTATAGCGGTCGGCTCTGAGGAGGAGTTTGCCTTCGGCCGGGAAGAGGGGGCCTTTGAAAGCCTTGAAGGTAGGTTTTACCGCTTAAAGAGGAGGTTTTCCATCCCCGAAGTTCCCTACGGCCTTATGGGGTATGTCTCCTACGATGCGAACGTCTTAATTGAGGATGTTCCCTCGCCTGAGGTTGACGACATCGGAATGCCCCTACTCCACTTCTTTCTCCCCCACACTTTACTCTTCTTTGACAACTTAAAGAGGGAGCTCTGGCTCGTCTCCCACGAGCCCTTTCCTCTGCCTGAAAAGAGGGAGTACTGGGGCGGCTACAGGGGGGAGCTCCTTGGCTCAAATATGGAGAGGGAGTACTTTGAGTGGGCTGTTAAGAGGATTAAGGAGTATATAGCCGCCGGTGATACCTTTCAGGTTAACTTCTCCCAGAAGTTGAACATCGGCTTTTACGGTGACAGCGTAGCCCTATATAAGAGGTTAAGGGAGATTAACCCCTCCCCTTTCTCCTTCTACATGGACTTGGGGGAGTTTAAGGCGGTCTCGTGCTCCCCCGAGAGGCTTTTAAAGGTTGAGGGGAGGGTTGCCCAAACCCGTCCGATAGCAGGAACGAGGAGGAGGGGAAGGAACAGGAAAGAGGACGAGGAGTTAAAGAGGGAGCTCCTTCTTTCAGAAAAGGAGAGGGCGGAACACGTGATGCTCGTTGACCTTGAGAGGAACGATTTAGGAAGGGTTTGCAAGTACGGAACTGTTGAGGTTGACGAGCTTATGGTTTTGGAGGAGTACTCCCACGTCGTTCACATAGTCTCAAACGTTAGGGGGATTTTGAGGGAGGGTATAAGCCCTGTAAGAGCTCTTAAGGCCCTCTTTCCCGGGGGGACGATTACGGGAGCTCCCAAAATCAGAACGATGGAGATAATTGCGGAACTTGAGCCGACGAGGAGAGCTCTCTACACCGGCTCGGTCGGCTACTTGGGCTTTAACGAAGTTTCGGACTTTAACATAGTTATAAGGACTCTTCTTCTAAAGGAAGACAGAGGTTATCTTCAGGTCGGCGCCGGTATAGTCTGGGATTCCCGCCCCGACAGGGAGTTTCAGGAAACCCTTCACAAGGCGAGAGCTCTCCTCTCCTCCCTCAACCTCTCTTAGCCTACTCCTTCTCCTCCTCTTTCTCCTCCTTTTCCCTCTTCTGGCCCTCAAGGAGCTGGGTTAACTCTGCTACCGTTGAGGAGTTTAGCTTCTCCTCAAGGATTAGCCTGATAAGCCTGTTGAGCTTCTGCTCGTTGTTTCCGGCCACTCCGTAGAGGATGTAGTAGAGTTTCTTTGGGATTGAGAGCCTTACCGTCTTGTTTGCCCTCTTTCCTGCTTTTCTGCCTCTTGCCATCCCATTCCTCCTTCTAAATTCTGAATTTTATTCTATCAGAAATCTAAAGTATTCTCCTACCGAGTATATCGTGTAGGTGAATAATCCCTTTTAACCTACCTTCTCCGTCAACTACGGGCAGAACGGTTATTTTGTACTTCTCCATTTCCCTTAGAGCTTCCTCTCCGTAGGCTTCCTCTGATATTTTCTTAGGGTTTTTCGTCATAATGTCCTTAACTTTAGTCTCTAAAGTGGCGCCTTTTTCAAGAGCCCTCCTTAAATCTCCATCTGTAATTATTCCCACAAGCCTGTTTCCGTCAACTACCAGTGTGGCACCTAATTTTTTACTGGAGATTTCTAAAATTGCATCCTTTAGTAAGGTCTCCGGTGTAACTTTTGGTATCTCCTCCCCCTTTCTCATTATCTCCTTTACCTTTGAAAGCCTGATTCCGAGCTTACCGCCGGGGTGGAGCTTTGCAAACTCCTTTGCTGAAAATCCTTTTAACTTCATAAGGGCTGCGGCTAAGGCGTCTCCTAAGGCGAGGGTTGCCGTTGTTGACGTTGTGGGAGCCAGGTTAAGGGGGCAGGCCTCCTTCTCTATTCCTATGTTTAGGACGATGTCTGAGAGCCTTGCAAGGGAAGACTTTAGGTTGCTTGTTATTGCTATTACCGGTATTCCGAAGCTCTTTATCAGAGGAATTATAGATAGGAGCTCCGCCGTCTCCCCGCTGTTTGAAACGGCTATCACCGTATCTTCTCCCTTTACCATTCCTAAGTCTCCGTGGGCTGCGTCGGTCGGGTGGAGGAAGAAGGCGGGAGTTCCGGTACTTGAGAGGGTTGCGGCAATCTTCTTACAGATTAACCCCGACTTCCCCACTCCGGTTAAAACTACCCTTCCTTTAGTTCTGTATAGGAGCTCTACAGCCGCCGTGAAGCTCTCGTCAAGCCTCTCTGCCAGCCTTTCTATGGCTTTAGCTTCCTCTATTAAAACTCTCTTTCCCTCTTTTACTATCTCGTCCATTTAGCCTCCTTAAAACCTTCTCCCTGTACCTCTCCTCGTTAAAGGGGTTCTTGAGCCACTCTTTTGGGAAAGTCCTAATCCAGTAGTTGAGGTTTTCAATCCTCTTTTTGTTTGTCGGGTGGTCCATGAAGAGCTCTGTAATCCCGCTGGGCTTAAACTTTATTAGGGAGTCAAGGATTTCAATGGTCTCAATTGAGGCAACCGGGTTCCAGCCGGCCTTTCCCGCATAGTAGGCTCCCATTGAGTCTGCCTCAAACTCCTCTTTCCTTGAGTAGCCGGCCACAACTATCTGGTAGAGGACTTTTAGAACTTCGCTCTCTGCAGGGGAGAGCTCTTTTCCCCCGAGGGTCAGTGAGAGGATAAAGTTTATCCCGTAAATGAGCTGGAGCCTCCTTATTGCGTGCCTTCCTACTATGTGTCCGGTCTCGTGCCCTAAGACGAAGGCAAGGTCTGCCTCGTTCTTAAGGTGTTTTAATAGGCCGGTGTAGATGTAGACCCACCCTCCGGGTAAAGCGAAGGCGTTGAGCTCGTCGCTCTCTATCACTTTGTAGTGGTAAGTGATGTCGTGCCTGTCGCAGACGGCAGCAATCCTCTGACCTACCCAATTAACGTACTCGTTTACTACCGGGTCTTTGCAGAGCTTGGCCTTTGCTTCAACCTGCCTTGCGGCCGCCCTGCCTATTGCAACTTCCTGAGAGGTGGGGATTAAGATAAAGGACTTTTCCCCAAAGGGAGAGGTTCTTACCACTCCGCAGGCTAAGGTAAAGAAGCTTAATATTATTAAAAGTGAAAAGGCGTATATTCTCCTCATGGTCTAAAAATTCTACAACAGGATTGGATGGTAAAGTATGGAAAATAAATTGGTTTTCTCCCTTACCCTCTCTCAGCAGCTAAAACTCACCCCAAACCTCGTTCTCGGCCTTGAGCTCCTTCAGGTTCCCCTGCTGCAGCTTGAAGAGATTTTAAAAAACGAGGTTGAGGAAAACCCCCTGATAGAGCCCCTTGACTTTATCTACGAGAGCTCGGCAACCTACTACGAGCCCTCCGAGAGTGAGGAGAGCTCCCCCGCACCCTCTCCCGTCTCGGTAAGGCAGGAGCTCTTAAAACAGGTTAACCTTGAGTTTGAGGGAGTTGATAGGGAGATAGCTGCCTTTATCGTTGATAACCTTGATAGGCGGGGCCTCCTGACCTTGTCTCCCGAGGAGATTGCCCGAAAGTTCGCAGTTCCTGTTGAGGTTGTTGAGGAGGTAAGGGAGAGGTTGAAGACTCTTGAGCCAGCCGGCTGCGGCTCTTTAACTCTAAAAGAGCTCCTTGAGGCTCAGCTGAGAGAGCTGGGTGCCCCCGACAGGCTGGTGGCATCCCTTGAAAAGCTGGAGCTCTTAACGGATAGGGAGAAGTTCCTCTCTGAGACCGGTTTAACAGAAGAGGAGTATAGAGAGCTCCTATCCTACCTGCGCCACGTTGATCTCTCCCCCTTTGAGGACGGTTTCGGCGCCGTAAAGGTTAAACCCGACATAAGAGTTTGGCTTGAGGGTGGTGAAGTCAAAGTTGAGGTTCTGACCCCTCCCTGGTTCAACTTTAAGGTAAACAGCCACTACCTCAAGCACGCCGATAGAGAAGAGCTCAGGAAGTTTATAAACGAAAAGTACCAGAGGGCCCTCTACCTTAAAAAAGCCATAGAGAACAGGAACGAAACTCTCAGAAAACTCGCTAAAGCCCTCTTTGAGAGGCAGAGGGAGTTCTTAAAAGACGGCAGAACAGTTAACCCCCTTACAATATCCGAGCTTGCCTCTCAAATCTCCCTTCACGAGTCAACCGTCAGCAGGGCGGTAAAGGATAAGTTCGTTGAAACCCCCTTCGGGATTTACCCTTTGAGGTATTTCTTTAAGAAAGGGGTTTCGGGAACTTCAGTTGATGAGGTAAAGAGGCTCATAAGGGAGCTGATAGAGGACGAAGATAAGAGGAAGCCTTTGAGCGACAGTAAGATAGCTTCCCTTTTAAAGGGGAAGGGAATAAAGATTGCCAGAAGGACGGTTGCAAAGTACCGGGAGGAGATGGGAATTCCCGGAGCTTACGAGAGGAGGAAGAGGTGAGGTTCCTATTAGAGGGTTTAAAGAGTAAGTTGAGAGAGGAGTGGCAGGAGGGAATTGATTTTGTTGAGAGGGAAAGGCTTCCCAATAAGAGGAGAGCTCTCATCTACCTTGAAAAGCTCGCCCTATCCTTAGGGGAAAGGCCCGACTGGCTTGACTCGGAGTACCTATCACACCTTTTAACCCTCTTTTCCTACTCAAACTACCTTGCGGACTTTCTAACCAAAAACCCAGAAAAGTTGAAAGAGTTAAAGGAAATCTACAGAAAGCGTTTTAAACCCGAAGACTTCCGCTTTGAAGTAAAAGAAAAGGATAAAAGGAAGGTTAAGGGGGAGCTCCTTTCCTACAAAAACCTCCAGATGGCCAGAGTAGTTCTGAGGGATATCCTCTCCCTTGCCCCCTTTACAGAGCTCGTTAGGGACACTACCCTGATTCACGACTCAATAACTTCAGCCGCCCTGAAGTACCTTAAGGATGAGTTTGAGAAAAAGTACGGTAAACCCTCCTGCGGTTTTGTCGTAATTGACATGGGTAAGGCCGCCGCCTTTGAGCTCAACTACTCCTCAGACCTTGACCTGATGTTCGTTTACGAGAGCCGTTTCGGTGAAACAGAGGGTGGGAGTGTAGGAAAACTTCAAAATCACGATTACTTTACCCTCCTTGCCCAAGAGCTCGTAAGCCTTTTAGAGGGCGTTTTTGTAGTTGATACCCGCCTTCGCCCCAACGGTACGATGGGGCCTTTGGTAAACGACATTCTTGCCCTTGAGGAATACTACACGGCAGTTGCGAGGCCGTGGGAGAGATTTGCCCTCTTAAAAGCGAGGCCTTCCGTAGGGGACGTTAGGGCAGCGGGCCTTGAGTTCTTAAAGCTGGCCAAGGCCTTCGTTTACAGGAAGTACGTAGACCTCACTCTTATTGAGGAGGTCTTGAGGTTAAAGGAGCTCATAAGGAATAAAGTCTTAAAGAAGAAAGACAAAATTGACCTTAAGCTGGGTAGGGGAGGCATAAGGGAGGTTGAGTTCATAGTTCAAGCCTTTCAGCTGATTTACGGCGGTAAGCACAGGGAAATCCGCTCTCCCCACACCCTTACGGCCTTGAGGAAGCTCCACAGGTGGGGCTACTTAACCGACAAGGAGTACTCGGAGCTCCAAGAGGCCTACCTCTTCTTAAGGAGAGCCGAGCACATGCTCCAGATTACAAACTTCAGGCAGACCCAGACCTTCCACCCCGAAAGCGAGGAAGCCGAAGAGCTTGCGAAGAAGATGGGATTTGACGGTAGGGAGGAGTTCTTAAAGGAGCTCCGCCGCCACGCCGAGAGGGTCAACTACTACTTCAATAAGTTCTTCCCCACGGGAGACAGGAAGCCCCTCTCAACCTATACAGAGGAAGAGCTGGCTAAGATGGGCTTCGTTGAGCCTGCTGAAGTTAAGAGGTTCATTGACGTTCTCCTTTCAATGAAGAGCTTAACCCCGGAGGAGGTTAACAGGATTGACGTAATGGGGGAGCTCTTTCTGAGGCTTCTTTTTGACGCGCCCAGCTCAAAGAACGCAATGAAGAACCTCGTAAACTTCCTTGAGAGGGAAGAGGGAAGAGTCTTCTTCTTCTCAATCCTTAACCAGCTTAACGCCCTCAACCTCCTCTTCTACCTCCTCTCAACCAAGGATTTCTTTATAACCCGCTTCCGCCAGACCCCTGAGCTCGTTGACTACATCTTCCATCCCCGTCTCATTGAAGAGGGGGTTAAAGAAGAGCAGTTAAGGGAGCTTATGGAGAGCCTCGGGAACCTGCAGCTCGTTAAGAACATCTTTGAGGTGGTTGCCCTCTTGAGGTACAGGTTGGGGAGGGTTGAGATTGTTGACTTTTTCGGCGAGCTTACGGCGGTTTGCGACTTCGTTTTAGGGGAGCTCTACGGCGAGCTCTCCCCCTCTTTCTGCCTCTCCTCCCTCGGCAAGCACGGCAGCAGGGAGATGAACGTGGGCTCAGACCTTGACCTCCTCTTTTTCAGGGAGGGAGGAGAGCCGGAGGAGGATAAGGCCGTAAAACTCATAAAAGAGCTTGAGGAGCTCGGCTACGAGGTTGATACCCGCCTTCGTCCCTTCGGTGAGAAGGGGGAGCTCGTTTTCACCCTTAACTACTTTAAGGAGTACCTTCGCGAAAGTGCAAGGGTTTGGGAGAGGCTTGCCTTCACCCGCTTCAGGTTTCTCTTAGGTGGCTGCAGGGATGAGGTTGAAGAGATTGTAAGGGAGTTCCTTTTTGGAGAGCCCCTTAACGAGCGTACCCTTACAGAGATTGAGAGGATGAGGGAGAGGCTTGAGAGGGAGCTCGGTAAGGGTAAAAAGGACATTAAGTACGCCGCCGGAGGCGTTGTTGACCTTGAGTTTATAGCCTACACCTACCAGCTCTTGAGGGGGAAGTGGTTGAGGAATACCTACCTCGCTTTAAAGGAGCTCTCCCTTGAGGCCGAGCCCTTTTCAACTCTGCCCGAGCTCTACCTTGAGCTCAGGAGGGCAGAGACGGAGAAGAGGCTCTTCGGTGACTTTATCTTCTACGGTGCTAAAATTGAGCCCCTCAAAAGGAGGGTTAGGGAAGGATATCTGGAGTTTATGAAATGGTGCAGGAGAGAAATTTCCCCGAGTACTTGAGGGCTCTGAAGGAGCTCCTTTCAGACCACTTTGAGGAGAAGTTCTACTTCTCCTCCGGCAGCGATATTCCGGCGGCGAGGGAGCTCTTTAAGCTCAACGTCCCTCCTGAAGAGGTTCTCTCCTGCCTTGTCAACTACGGCGGCGAGCTGATTTCCCGCAGGTTTAACCTCTTTCAGGTTAAAGAGCTCGTAAAAGAGAAGCTTCCAAAGGAGAAGAGTTCCTCCCTTCCCCAACCGCCTTCCCTAAACAGGGTTGAGCTTCTCCTTGACTTTGTCGGCTCCCTCCTAAAGAAGTTGGGGCTTAGCGGAAGGGAGCTCATCGGGGAGTTAAAGGAGCTCCTTGAGGAGGAGGACTCCCTTAAAGTTGAGAGGGAGCTCTACAGGCTTGAGGGGGAGCTCTTTAAACTCCTTGAGAGCACTCCTGCAGCCCTTGAGTGTAAAAGGGAAGCCCGCAAAAAGCTTGAAAAGTACTCCTTTTACTGGAATAAGAGAGTTTTAGAGCTCACAGAGAGAGCCCTTATAAGGGAGTGTTTGAGGAAGAGGTATGGAGTGCCGGAATTTACCTCTCTTGACTCTCCTTGATTACCCCCGCGGGAGCAGAGAAAGGGGCGAAAGGATTTTGAGAGAGCTTATTGAGAGAGGCGTAGGGGAGCTCTCTTTTGTTTCTAAAGGCTATAGGGGCGTTGTTTTTAAGGGGCTGCTAAAGGGCAGGCCGGTTGCCGTAAAGGTCAAGCGCTCAGATACCCCGAAGGAGGTCTCCCTTAAAGAGTTCAATTTCCTATCCCACCTGTATAGGCTCTACCGGGAAGAGACTCCCGCTCCCGTTCCTTGCTTTGCAACGGAAGACTTTATAGTTATGGAGTGGGTTAGCGGGAAGACTTTCCCCGTTGCCTTTAGGAAAGAGCCCCGCAGAGTCGTAAAGGAGGCCCTTAAAGCCTGCTATAAGCTGGATAGGGCTGGCGTTGAGCACTCAGAAATCAAAGGGGAGAAGCACTTAATCTTTACGGGCGACAGGGTTAAGGTAATAGACTTTGAGAGTGCGAAGTTCAAGGAAGAGCCGAGAAACCTTTTGCAGTTTGTCGGCTACCACCTGATAGGGAAGAGGCTTTGCGGTGAGCTGGGGCTAAAGGAGGAGGAGCTGAGGGAACTCTTATCCTTTTATAAGAAAAACCCGGAAGAGGGCTTTAAAACCTTTCTCTCACTCTTTTAACTTTGACAAGCCAAACTCTTTGCCTATAATACCACCACATCAAGTTCACTCTCGGAGGTGGCAAGGTGTCAACCAAGAGGACATATCAGCCCAGCAGGCTTCACGGTAAGAGAGTCCACGGCTTCAGGGCCAGGATGAAGAGTAAGAGCGGAAGGGAAATCCTCAGGAGGAGAAGGAAGAAAGGCCGCTGGAAGTTAACGGTTAGCGACGAGTGGAAGAGAAGGTAAGGTACACCTTCCGTAAAGAGGAGAGATTACGGAAGGACAATGAGTTCAGAAGGGTGTTTGACCACGGGAAGAGCCTCGGCGGTTCTACCGTGGCCTTTTACTTTTTGCCCAACGATTTAAACTTCCCCAGAGCCGGCTTTATAGTGAGCAAGAAGGTATCCAAGAAGGCCGTAGAGAGGAACAGGGCTAAACGCTTGATGAGAGAAGTCTTCCGCCTCAATAAACACAGGCTTAAACCTTACGACTTAATTTTTATAGCGAGGAAGGGAATTCTCGGTAAGAAGTACCGGGACGTTGAGGAGGACTTCTTAAGGCTTGCCCGTAAGGCCGGCATTTTGAAGGAGAGCAGTTGAAAGAGTCGGTAATTTTCCTGATAAAGCTTTATCAGAAGTTTATCTCTCCGTTAACTCCGGGGAAGTGCCGCTACTACCCCTCCTGCTCCTCCTACGCCGTTATGGCCATAGAGAAGTACGGCCTTTTAAGGGGAGGTTTAAAAGCCCTTTACAGGGTTTTAAGGTGTAATCCCTTCTCTAAAGGAGGAGTTGATTACCCGTAGCTATAATAAGCTTTTTAAAACTACAAAGCAGGAGTAGGCAATGGCCCAGCAGCAGCCCAGCAGGTTTTCCATATGGCTCCAGTCCTTTATCCTTGCCCTTCTCGTTGTTATCGGTTTTCAGTTCTTCTTCGGCCACAAATCTCAGGAGACCGGAGAGGTTAAGAAGGAAAGCAAGGTAAATCAGAGCTCCAACCTCTCCGGCGAGCTTCCTTTGGTTAAGGAGATGGGAAGGATAGTAAAAGTTGAAACTCCCCTCTATACGGCGGAGCTCTCAACCGTTAACGGAAGGTTAATCTCCCTCTACGTTAAAAAGTACGACTACCAGCTCGTCTCTCCCTACTCAAAGGTTATCGGGATTTACCCCCTGACTACGCTCTCTTTGGATAAGGAGCTCTCGGAGAAGCTTGCCCGACTTGAGCTTACCTCCAGTGCCGATAGCCTTAAGGTAGAGAGCTCTCCCAAGAAGCTGACCTTTACAGGTGAAGTTGACGGGAAAAGGTTCGTTAAGGAGCTCATTTTCTACCCCGACTCCTACAGGATTGACGTTAAGACCGAGCTAAAAGGGGCGGAGCTCTACACGGTTTTGGGCCCCGATATAAACCTGAGCGGAGATGAAAGTAGGGGCCACGTAGGTCCCGTAATTGAGACAAAGGACAAAATCTACAGGTTAAAGCCCGAAGAGATCAAGGGCTTTCTCTCCTTTAACAGGGCTATCTGGGCAGGTGAAGAGGAGAAGTACTTTCTTATGGCTGCCAAGGATAAGGACTTTACGGTCTTCGTTAGAAAGGTTGGCGGCGAGCACACTTTAGTTAAGGCGCTTTTGGGCTCCTTTACCTTCTACGGCGGACCTAAGGAGCTGAAGCAGCTTGAAGCCCTTGGAATGGAGAGCGCAATAGACTTCGGAATTCTCGGCTTCTTGGCAAAGCCCCTCCTAAAGTTCTTCCTCTTCCTCCACCAGTTTGTTCCCAACTGGGGAGTGGCGATAATCGTCTTTACCCTGATTATCAAAATCCTCCTCCACCCCCTCACCCACAAGAGCTTCGTCTCTATGAAGAAGATGCAGGAGCTTGCCCCGAGGCTTGAGGAAATCAAGAGGAAGTACGGCAACGACCCCCAGAAACTTCAGGAAGAGACTATGAAGCTCTACAGGGAAACGGGGGTTAACCCTGCAAGCGGTTGTCTGCCGATGCTCCTTCAGATACCGATTTTCATAGCCCTCTACGAGCTCTTCTTAAATGCAGTTGAGCTTAAAGGGGCTTCATTCCTCTGGATTAAGGACCTCTCACAGCCCGACCCGACCTACATTCTCCCGATTCTTATGGGCGTTTCAATGATTGTTCAGCAGTTCCTTACCCCTACTACTAATAAACAGCAGCAGTACATCTTCTACGCGATGGCTGTCCTCTTCACCTTCCTCTTTGCCAGCTTCCCGGCGGGTCTGGTTCTCTACTGGTTTACGAACAACGTTATTACTGCCGTTCAGAACCTAATCATCATGAAACTTATGGGAAGTAAGGAAGGGGCTTAATGGAGGAGGGAGGCAGTTTAACGGGCTACTACTTTGCCTTGGGCTTTTTGATTCTCCTTTCCGGTCTCTTCTCTGCCTCCGAGACCGCTTTCTTCTCCCTTAATACTCTGAGGCTTGAGAGGCTTGCAAAGGAGGGCAACCGTAAGGCTGCGGAGGTCTTAAAGCTCCTCCAGAGCCCCGCCGACCTGATTGCAACTATCCTGGTTGGCAACGAGATGGTAAACGTGGGGATTGCCGCAACTTCGGCACTCCTCTTTGTGAAGCTCTTAGGGGACGAGCTCGGAGCTGCTCTGGCCGTTCCCATAACCGTTTTAACTCTTCTCATTTTCGGAGAGGTTACCCCCAAAACCCTCGCAATTAAGTACGCAGAGAAGTACGCCTTCTTTATCCTTCCCTTTATAAAGCTCGTTTACTACTTAACCTACCCGATTAGAACGGTTCTTGTCGGTTTTGCCTCTATTCTCTTAAAGCCCTTCGGAGTTGAGCTCTTCAGCTCCCCTAAAGCGATAACCGACGAGGAGTTTATGCTCCTTGTTTCTGAAGGGGCAAAGGAGGGGACGATTGAGGAGGAGGAGAAGGAGCTCATAGACAGGACTTTAGACCTTGGGGAGATTCTCGTTAAGGAGATAATGGTTCCGAAGCACAGAATATTTGCCCTTAAGGAGGATATGCCGGTAGGGGAAGCTCTGGAGCTCCTTAAAGAGGTTAAGTTCTCAAGAATCCCGGTTTATAAAGACTCCCTTGACCACATTACTGGAATCCTCTACACGAGGAAAATCCTTCCCCTGACCCTCAGGCCGGATGACTTTAACAGGCCTATTAAGGACTTTGCCGCAGAGCCTTACTTAGTTCCCGAGTTTTTAACTATAGACAAGCTTCTTGAGGAGATGCAGAGGACCAAACGCCACATGGCGGTAGTCGTTGACGAGTACGGGAATACTGCGGGGATAGTGACCCTTGACGACATCTTGAGGGAGATTGTCGGGGAGCTCCCCGACGAAAAGGAGGGCTCCTGTACCCCGGAGTTTGAGGAGCTCCGAAAGGGGTGCTTCAGGTTCTCCGGCCAGACGCCGATTGACGAGCTGAAGGAGGTCTTAAACCTTGAGGAAGACGAGCTCCTTGAAGAGGTTGATACGGTTTCAGGCCTCGTTATGGCGATTTTAAAGAGGATTCCGAAAGAAGGAGACACATTTACCTACAAGGGCTACAGGTTCACCGTTGAATCAATGGAGGGCAACCGGGTCGGCTCGGTTGTTGTTGAGAGGGTAAGCTGATGGAGGTCTTCCTTCTCATACTCCTGTGTGTCTTTTTTGAGGGGTTCTTCTCCGGGAGTGAGATTGCAATAGTTTCACTTCCCCGCCTTGAGCTTAATAAGAGGCTCCAGAAGGGAGATAAGGCCGCAAAGCTCCTTGCAAAGCTCCTTGAGGAGCCAGAAAAACTCCTTGCAACTACTTTAATCGGGACAAACCTCTCAACCGTCATGGGCTCAACCCTCTTTGCAACCTATCTTCTTGACTCAATTACCGAGAAGTTTCCCTTTCTTATCCACTACCCAGAGCTTGCAACCGTAATGTTCTTTACCCCCATTACCCTTACCTTCGGAGAGCTGATTCCCAAGAGCCTCTTTCAGAAGTACTCCCACGTGATTGCCTTTAAAATCGTTTACCCGATTTACTTCTTCTACATACTCTTTAAGCCGGTCTCCTTCCTCGTTATGGGGGTTGCAAGGCTGATTGCTCACCTATTAAAGGCAGACAGTGAAAAAAGTCCCTTCGTTACTAAAGAGGAGCTCCGCCTCTTGGTTGAGAGCTCCGGCCGCTTTCAGGTTGAAAAGACCGAGAGGAACATTCTTAAAAACATCCTCTCCCTAAGGGAAAAGAGCGTCGGGGACATTTATACCCCCCTTTCAAAAATTATTGCAGTTAGCGAAAACAGTACCGTTAAGGAGGCTTTGGAACTCTTCCTAAAGAGCGGCTTCTCAAAGCTCCCCGTTTATAGAGAGAGGTTTGACAACGTAGTCGGCTACCTTCTCATTTCAGACTTAATAAACGTAAAAGAGTCGGAGCTCCCGGTTAAATTCCTCATAAGGCCTGTAGTAGTTTTACCCGAGTACATGAACATCTTTGATGCCTTAAAAGAGTTCAGGAGGAAGAACGAGCAGCTGGGGATTGTTGTTGATGAGTTTGGCTCAACCCTCGGGATAGTTACGATTGAGGACATTTTAGAGGAAGTGGTGGGCAAAATTGAGGACGAGTTTGACAGAGAGGAGCTCCAGATTGTTAAACAGGGAGACGAGATAACTGTTGACGCTCAGGTTGAGATAGACGAGTTAAATAAACTCCTTAAAACTCCTCTTCCCAAAAGCCCCGACTACGTGAGCCTCGGCGGTCTAATCCTCTCCCGGTTAGGCAGGTTCCCGAGGGAGGGGGAGGTTGTGGAGCTCCCCTCTCACACCTTAAAAGTCTTAGAAGTCAAAGAGCGCCGAATAGGAAAAGTTAAGGTAAAGGAGAAAAAGGGGGAGAGGAAAACGGCTTAAACGTTCCGCGTTAAGATGTAGCCGACGTTTGTTAGGGTTTTAAGGTGCTTACCCTTTTCTCCGAGTTTGCGCCTTAAACGGTAAATATAAACGTCAAGAATTCTGGAATTCTTTTTCTTGTCCTTCCAAATCTTCCTTATTATAAAGTCCTTAGATAGAACTTCCTCTTGATACTTCATCAAAAGTTCCAGAATCTCAAGTTCTATTTTCGTTAAGTCAACACTTTTATCGCCAATTATTACTCTTCCTTCTTTTTTCTTGAGTATTATTCCTTCAAACTCAAGAACGTTACGAAGTTTTTCCCTGTACCTTCTCAAAATTGCTTTTGAACGAGCAAGGAGCTCCTTTGTGCTGAAGGGTTTTACTAAGAAGTCATCAGCTCCCATCTCAAACCACTTGACTTTAACGTCTGTGTTGCAGACTGAGCTTAGGACTACTATTGGGATATCCTTCTTTTCCTTTACCCTCTTACATATTTCAAGCCCTTTAGTTCCAAGAAGTGCAAGGTCAAGAATTAAAAAGGAGTATCCGTTTCTCTTCAATATGTCCTCTTGGGACGTTCCTATCTCTACTTCAAATCCGTTGTCTGTAAATACTTCGTAAATCTCGTTCGCCAAACTCTTGTCGTCTTCTATCAGTAGCACCTTTGCCATTTTTACACCTTTTTGTTAAAATTTTAACAAGATTTTAAGAAGGAAGGTTACTTCCCTTAATTTTACAAACTTAATTTAAAAATTTTGTTAAAATACTGCAACAACAGGAGGACGTGCTATGAGGAGAGCTCTGCTGTCGGTATTAACGATGTCTATGCTCTCTGCTCCTGCACTGGCCCAGGATGAAGTTGAGCTCCTTAAGGCTCAAATCAAGGCACTTCAGGAGCAGATGGCAAAGCTTCAGGCAAAGCTGAACAGGCTTGAGGCCGCAAGGGGTGGAAAGGCAGTGGTCGGCGTTAAAAGCCCCATCAAAATCTACGGAAAAATCAAGATGGACGCCATCTACGACACCCACAACATGGGTGCCGACGCCTTCATCACAAAACTCCCTCGGGGGGATAGAGCAGACAGGGCTACCTTCAACATGAAGGATACGCGCCTTGGCTTTATCGTTGACGGCCCTGAGGTTGACGGCTGGAAAGTTACCGGTAGAGTTGAGGGGGACTTTTACGGATTGGGCGGTAGCGGTAAGGATAATGGAGCTTTCAGGATTAGGCTCTCTTACATTAACTTAAACGACGGTCAGGGAACCAACATCAGAATCGGTCAGGACTACATCCCGATTGCCTCTCAGATGGCCTCAACCCTTGACTTCTTGAGCATGGGAGCCTCCGGTAACCTATGGGACAGGGTAGCTCAGATAACAATTACTCAAAATCTCGGCGGAGGTTTCGGAGTTCTTGCAACTGCCTGGAAGAGCTCTGCCACTACCGACGGTGTCGGTATGAGAATGCCCTGGCTCGGAGCTAAAGCCTTCTACAAGGGAGACCTTCTCGGTACCGGTAAGCCCCTATACTTAGCCCTCGGTGGAGCTTATAGACAGGGAAGTGATGAGATAGGAGTTGATACGAACGACGATAAGAAGTTAGATAAGTGGTATAAGGATGATGTTAATGATTACCTTGTAGCCGTTGAATGGAATATCCCATTTAATCTCTTTATCCCTATGGGAATAAAAGGTGAGGCTTATGTTGGTCAAGGACTTACGTCACGAGATTTCCTCGTATTTACTCCTGCCCATTATCTTGATGGGGAAGATGTTGAAGAACTACAAACGAAAGGTGGTTTTATCCAGCTTTCAATGAAACCCTTTGAAAAAATTTCCTTCAACTTTGGTGCCGGTATGAACGACCCTGATAACGACGATGCAGATAAAGCAGGCACTTACGAGAAGAACTGGAGGGCTTTCGGAAACGTCCTTTACAAGTTTGCTCCTGGAGTTACCTTTGGTCTTGAGATTGACCACCAGGAAACCCTTTACGATAATGGCGTTGAGCACGGAAATAGACTGATGGCTTCAGCAATCTACGTATGGTAAATAAATCTTATAGTAAGGAGGGAGTCATGGAATTGAAGATTGCTAACCCTGCACCGCTGGGACTTTTCGGCTTTGGTATTACAACGGTTCTTTTAAACCTACACAACGCCGGTATTATTAACCTCGGAACTATGATTTTAGCTATGGGAATCTTCTACGGCGGACTTGCTCAGATAATTGCCGGAATTATGGATTTTAAGAAGAACAATACTTTTGGAGCCCTTGCCTTTACGTCTTACGGCCTTTTTTGGGAGAGCTTGGTTTTCCTCTTGTTAATGAGTAAGTGGGGATGGTGGGCTCCTCAGGATAAGCTTGGAATTGTCTTCTACCTCCTAATGTGGGGAATCTTTACGTTTCTCCTCTGGATTGTCCTTTATAAAACAAAGCACGGGGCTGATATTCAGTTTGTCTTTATAACGCTTTGGATTCTCTTCTTCCTCCTTGCACTTGGAGACTTTACCGGAAGTACCGCTATAAAAACAGTTGCAGGCTGGGAAGGAATACTCTGTGGTGCTTCTGCAATGTACGTTGCCTTTAAAACTCTTTTAACTGAGTCTATGGCTCAGGCTTAAATAACCTTGAGATAGGGAGGTAAAGATGGCAGAGGAGAAGCTTGACCACCTTCTGCAGAAGGAAACGGTTATCTACCCACCTAAGGAGTTTGTTGAGAGGGCAAACGTTAAGGACTACGAGGCCGAGTACAAGCGCTTCCTTGAAGACCCCGAGAAGTTCTGGGCGAGCGTTGCCGAGGAGCTCTTCTGGTACGAGAAGTGGGAAAAGGTTTTAGAGTGGAACCACCCTTACGCTAAGTGGTTTGTCGGCGGGAAGACAAACATCACTGTAAACGCCCTTGACCGCCACGTTAAGAACGGCAAGCGCAACAAGGTTGCCTTCTTCTGGGAGGATGAGCTCGGAAACGAGAGAGTTGTAACCTACGGGGAGCTCTACCGCCTTGTTAACAGGTTTGCAAACGCCCTAAAAGCTGCGGGCATCAAGAAGGGAGATAGGGTAGTCATCTACATGCCTCTCGTTATTGAGCAGGTTGTTGCAATGCTTGCCTGCGCCCGTATAGGTGCAGTTCACTCAGTAGTTTACGCAGGCTTCAGCGTCCCTGCTTTAAGGCACAGAATTGAGGACGCCGAGGCCAAGATGGTAATCACCGCAGACGTCACAATCAGGCGCGGAAGGGCAATTCCCCTTAAGAGAATTGTTGACGAGGCTATCTTAGACCTGCCATTCGTTGAGCAAGTTGTAGTTCTGAGGAGGCTTGAGCCTAAAGTTGACCTTATTGGCGAAAAAGAGGTTGACTTCTACGAGTTTATGGACGGCCACCTTGACTACTGCGAGCCCGAAGTTATGGACTCAGAAGACCCCCTCTTTATCCTCTACACTTCAGGTTCAACCGGTAAGCCAAAGGGTGTTCTCCACACGACCGGTGGTTATATGGTTGGAACTTACTACTCAATGAAGACTGTATTTGACCTGAAAGAGGACGACGTTTACTGGTGTACTGCAGACCCGGGTTGGATTACCGGCCACAGCTACATCGTTTACGGTCCGCTCGTTGCAGGTGCTACCCAGGTTATTGCCGAGGGAGCTCCCAACTACCCCGACTTCGGCCGCTGGTGGAGAATTGTTGAGAAGTACGGCGTAAACATCTTCTACACAGCCCCGACTGCAATCAGGATGTTTATGAGGGCAGGTGAGGAGTGGCCCAACAAGTACGACCTCTCTTCCTTAAGGCTTCTCGGCTCAGTCGGAGAGCCCATCAACCCCGAAGCTTGGCTTTGGTACTACAGGGTAATTGGTAAAGAAAAGTGCCCGATTGTGGACACTTGGTGGCAAACAGAGACCGGTGCTGTAATGATTACTACAATTGACGGCCTTCCGATGAAACCCGGTAAAGCCGGAAAGCCCGTTCCCGGCGTTATTGCAGACGTAGTTGATAAGGAGGGTAATCCAGTTGAGCCAAACAAAGGAGGTTTCCTCGTAATCAAGCATCCGTGGCCTTCAATGATGAGGACAATTTGGAAGAACCCTGAGCGCTATGAGCAGTACTGGAACACGATTCCAAACTGCTACACTGCCGGCGACGTTGCGGTTAAGGATAAAGACGGCTACATAATGATTCTCGGCCGTGCAGACGACGTTATTAACGTTTCAGGTCACAGGATTGGAACGATGGAGGTTGAGTCTGCGCTTGTTTCCCACCCGGCAGTTGCCGAAGCAGCAGTTATCGGTAAGCCGGACCCGGTTAAGGGTGAAACCATTAAGGCTTTCGTAGTTCTTAAAGAGGGTTACTCAGCTTCTGATAAGCTTGTTGAGGACCTTAGGTACCACGTAAGGATGGAGCTCGGAGCTCTCGCCGTTCCCTCTGAAATTGAGTTCGTTGACAAGCTACCAAAGACCAGAAGCGGAAAGATTATGAGAAGGGTCCTTAAGGCTAAAGAGCTCGGTATGGATCCGGGAGACCTTTCTACCCTTGAAGATTAATTTTCCGATTTTTAAGGGAGGGGAGCTCCCCTCCCTTTTCTTGAAAAAAGCGGCATTCTGCTATAAAATAATAAAAAGGTCTTTAACAGTAGAATAGGAAATTAGGATATTCTAACAATTGTTTACTTCGGGACTATTGCCCTGTAAGGGCTTGAACTATTTATTACGATTTGATTCAAAAGTAATACCCTTGATTTACAAGGGTTTCAGAAAAGGTGCGGTTGAAAGGCCCGAAAAAATGAGCGGGATTGCAACGAATTCCAATAAAAATTTATGTGGGAAAATTCTGTCAAAGTTGAAAGGCCCGAAAAAATGAGCGGGATTGCAACCCTCCCTATAGTTTAGTTCTCCCTCCTCAACCCTCTCGCGTTGAAAGGCCCGAAAAAATGAGCGGGATTGCAACCAAACGTTGCGATCTTAGCGAGCTTCATCTTACACGTTGAAAGGCCCGAAAAAATGAGCGGGATTGCAACTGAAGAGTCCTTTTATAGGCCTTTCCTCAAGCAACTCCGTTGAAAGGCCCGAAAAAATGAGCGGGATTGCGGTTGAATGGAGTTTTAGGGTTATGGTGGGAGTTCAGGCGTTAGCTTAAGAGTCTCAGCAGAGTTGTCTTTATATCCTCAACTGAAAATACGCCGCTCCACCTTTTAAGCTCCTTTCCCTCCTCCTCTAAAACTACTGTCGGTGCAGAGAAAATTAGTTTCTGAGCGGCTTCCTGGGGGTTTTCCTCAATTTTTACCTCTTTTAGCTCTATCTCAAGCTCTTCGGCTACTTTCTTTAGTTTTTCCTTTAAGGGCAGGCAGACGGCACACCTATCAGAAGTAAAGAGAACCAGTTTCATTCTATCCTCCTTCCGTCATCCTCTCTTTTCTCTTTAACAACAAAGTAAACGGGGTGGTCGTGGTCAAGGTTCAGCTCACCCTTTATCCTCTCAACTTCCCTTTCTACCTCTTCGGGGTTCGAGTGGACTATTACAACCCTTAAGGTTCCGGTTTTTTCTTTCCCTTTTAGTGCATTTCCAGTAAGGTAAACTTCCACCTTTTCAAAGCGCTCTCTCAGCCTCTTTGCTATCTCCCTGAGTTTCTTAAAACTCTCCTCCTTTAGTTTTTCGCTGAGCTCTAACCTCCAGTCTATGTACTCTGCAATCTCTCTCTTTGTTATCGCCCTGTAAACTGACTCAAAGATAAGGGTTCCTGCTAATACTACCGCTACCGATTTTAGTGAGTCGGGATTTGTCTTCAGGTTGTAGCCTAAGAGGACTGCTCCCGAAATGACGCACAGGATGAAGCCCAAAAGGGAGAGCCACCTGTTTGAGCCGGTGTACTCAGCAAGTTTAAAGTTTGCAAGGTTAACTGCCGCAAAGATTGATAGGAATCCGAAGCTTCCTGCAACCGAGATGTTCTCAAGGTTAAAGCTTACGGCAAAGAAGATTGTAAGAAGCGCAAGGATTAAAAGACCTTCCGTCCCCTCCTTCCAGACCTTTTTACTGAATGAGCGGGGGAGAGCTCCAAGCTTTGCAACCAGGTAGCTTACCCTTGCGCTTCCGTAGAGGGTTGCGTTTATTGCGCTTGCAGTTGATAGAAGGGCGGCAATTCCGATTAAGATAAACCCGAATTTACCCAAAAAGGGCTTTGCCGCAACTGCTAAGGCGTAGTCTTTGTACTTTATGACCTCCTGATAGGTAAGGTTAGCAACCGCAACAGCGCTTACTAAACAGTAAACGGCAATAACCGTTAGAACGCTTGCGTAGTAGGCCTTCGGTAGGGTCTTTTCCGGGTCTTTAACGTCCCTTGCCGTGTTTGCAATAAGTTCAAACCCCTCGTATGCGAGGAAGATTATCAGTCCTCCTACCATAATCTTTAAGAAACTCTCCCAGTGCTCTGGAGAGAGTTTTGAGAAGTCGCCGGTCAAAAAGCCCAGAGCCGAGAAGAAGAGGAGGATTCCGAGCTTCAGAAAGACCATAACGTCTTCAGCTTTACCGCTTACGTAGGCTCCGAGGAAGTTTATAAAGGCAAAGAAGGAGATAACTCCGGCGATGAGGAGCTTTTTAACCAGAGTAATCTCGTGGCCGAAGAGGAGGGCCGAGCCGTAGCTCCCGAAGGCGTAGGAGTAGAGTGAGAGCATTATTACGTAGCTTGCTAAGAGCAGCGTGTTGAGGTAGGCAGTAAAGAAGTTGTTTCCGAAGCCCCTTACTAAAAACTCTACTGTTCCCCCTTCACTTGGGTAGCGAACAGAGAGTTTTGCGTAGGAGTACGAGGTTATGAGGGCTATTATGCCTGCCAAGAGGAAGGCTACTGGAGCTGCACCTTTTGAAAGGAGAATTGTTAAACCGAGGACGGCAAAGATTCCGCCGCCAATCATTCCGCCTACCCCGATGGAATAGGCCTCCCAGAAACCTATCTTTTTTCCCATCTCTCTCTTTTCTTTAGAAGGAGCTTTACCGTTCCGTAAACGCACCTGTTGTAGGGAACGGGAATGCCCTTTCTTTCGGCCTTCCTTATGAGAGCTCCGGTTATCCCCTCAATCTCTATCGGCTTACCTCTCTCAAAATCAAGGAGCATGCTGGTTTTGTAGTTCATCAAGTCGGGCGAGGATTTTAGGTATCCCTCCATCGTCTTCTCTTTCAGGTTCACCCCGTAGGCCTTTGCAACCTCCATACACTCTTTCATTAAATTTTTGACTATCTCGTAGGTTTCGGGCTGGGAGAGGATTTCCCCTACCGTTGCCCCTGTTATAACCGAGTAGGGGTTGAAGGCCACGTTCCACATGAGCTTCTTCCAGAGAGTATAGTTTATGTCCCTTGAAACCCTTGCCTCAATTCCGCACTTTTTGAGCTTCTCAACAAGCCTCTCTACCCTCTCTGAGGGCTTCCCTGAGAGCTCCCCTATCTCAAGGAGCCCCGCCGCCTCGTGAACGACGACTCCCGGCTCTTTTACGTAAGTTCCCACAAAGGCCGTCGCCCCTAAAACCCTCTCCTTTCCTACGTACTCGGCGAGGATTTCCTCATTTTCTATTCCGTTTTGAACCGAGATTACCACGGTATTCTCTTTTAAAAGGAGCTCTATTTTGGGAGCTACCTTCTCCGTATCGTAAGACTTTACGCAGACTAAAACTGCGTCAACTTTGCCGACCTCTTCGGGGTTCTCGGTAAAGATTACCCTCGGGGGCTCTTCCTTAACTGTAAACTCGCCGTATTTATAGCTTTTAACAGTTAAGCCCCTTTCCTTCATTGCCTTGAGGTGCTCTCCCCTTGCAATGAAGCCCACCCTGTGGCCGCACCTTGCAAGTAGACCGCCGTACAGACTCCCGACCCCGCCTGCTCCGAATACCGCAAAATCCATCTTCCCTCCGCAGGTGGAAGGAGCCCCCGGAAGGGCTCCGAAGTTAAACTTCTTGAATTGCCCCCTTAGAGGCGGAAGTAACGAATTTGGCGTACTTTCGGAGGAGCTTTGACTTAATCTCCTTCTGCTTTGGCTTGAAGTTCCTGAGCCTTTCAGCCAGCTCCTCCTCGCTTATAAGGAGCTCTAACCTCCTTTCAGGAACGTTTATGTGAATTTTGTCTCCGTCCTTAACAACTCCTATGGGGCCTCCCTCGGCGGCCTCGGGTGAGATGTGGCCTATGCAGGGGCCGTGGGTTCCCCCTGAGAACCTTCCGTCTGTGATGAGGGCAACGCTCTCTCCGAGCCCCATTCCCATTACTGCGGCCGTTACCGCGAGCATCTCCCTCATTCCGGGGCCCCCTTTAGGACCTTCGTACCTGATAACTATCACGTCGCCGGGCTTAATTTCCCCGTTCATTACGGCCTTCATTGCGTCCTCTTCGCAGTCAAAGACCCTGGCCGTTCCGGTAAAGACCCTCATCTTCTCACTGAGGGCTCCCTGCTTTATTACGGCTCCTTCGGGGGCGAGGTTGCCGTAGAGGATTGCAATTCCGCCCTCTTTGCTGTATGGGTTGTCAACGGGGCGGATGACGTCTTCGTCCCAGATTCTTCCCCTTGCAGCAATTTCCTTTACATCAACCCCTAAAACTGTGGGGGAGCTCTCAAGTTTCTCAAAGAGCCTGTTTAGAACTCCCGGAATTCCCCCGGCGTAGTGGAGGTCCTCCATCAGGTACTTACCGCCGGGCCTCATTGAGCAGATTTTGGGGGTCTCCCTGCTGAGCTCGTCAAAGAGCTTTATCTCAAAGGGAATTCCGGCTTCATAAGCTATTGCAGGAAGGTGTAAAACGGTGTTGGTTGAGCCTCCGAGGGCAAGGTCAACCCTTATTGCGTTCCTGAAGGCCGCCGGGGTCATTATGTCCCTTGCCCTGATTCCTTTTTTAACGAGCTCAACGATTTTCTCGCCGCTTGCCTCGGCGATTCTTTTCTTCTCTGCCAGCGGTGCGGGTGAGGTTCCGCAGTAGGGAAGGCTCATTCCAAGGGCTTCAGTTAAACAGGCCATCGTGTTTGCGGTGAACATTCCCTGACAGGCTCCTGAAGAGGGGCAGGCCGCTCCCTCAAGCTCAAGGAGCTCTTCAAGAGTTATCTCTCCCGCTTTATACCTTCCGATTGCCTCAAAGGTGTGGGTTACTAAGTCCAGTCTCTCCTTACCCCTCCTTCCGGCAAGCATGGGGCCTGCCGTTACCACTATCGCAGGAAGGTTTAGCCTTGCGGCGGCCATTAACATTCCCGGGGTAATCTTGTCGCAGGCGGTTAAAAGTACCAGACCGTCAAGCTGGTGGGCCGTTGCAACGTCCTCAATGGCGTCTGCGATGAGCTCCCTTAAGGGGAGTGAGAACCTCATTCCCTCGTGTCCCATCGCAATTCCGTCGCAGACTGCCGGTACCCTGAAGATGAAGGGGGTTCCTCCGGCCGCCGCAACTCCCCTCTCAATGAACCTCTCAAGAGCTCCCATGTCTGCGTGGCCGGGAACGAGGTCTGTCCAGCTTGAGACTATTCCGATTAAGGGCTTCTCAATGTCCTTCCTCTGGAGGCCCGTTGCCATCATCAGGGCCCTTGCAGGGAGTTTCTCAAATTCCCTAAGAGTGTCGCTCCTCATTTCTCGGCTTCCTCCTTTGCTTTCTTCATTAAAAGGAGCATTTCGTCCCTCAGGCGAAGCCTCTCCTTCTTTAACTTCTCAAGCTCAAGCTCCTCCTGAGGTGTTAGTACCCTCTTCTTCTCCATCTTGTCAATTATGTCGTCAAGCTCCTGATGTTTCTTCTCAAGAGTTTTGAAGTGGTGGAACTTTTCCCTTGCAAAGGCTTTCAGGTTCTCGTCCCGGAGCATCTTTCCCTCCTAAAAGATTAAGTTTAAAGACGATTGCGTCTTCGTCTGAATAGTAGTTTTCTCTGCGGCCTACCTCTTTAAAGCCGAAATATTTGTACAGGTTTATTGCAGGAAAGTTTGACTCCCTGACCTCTAAAAAGAGCTCCTCAACTCCCTCTGCCCTGAGCCTCTCTACGAAGGCCTTCAGCAGAGCTCTCCCTATTCCCCTTCCCCTGCTCTTTCTCCTCACCGCTATCCTGTTGAGCTCTGCCGTCGGGCCGACGACCCAGCCGAAGATGTAGCCTGAGAGCTCTTTACCTTCCCGGGCAACGAGGATTCTGGTTATGGGCAGAGCTACCTCCCTGAGTAGGAGCTCCCTTGAGTAGGGCTCTTTAAAACACTCTCTCTCTAACTTAAGTATATCCGATAGGTCTTTATCCTTAAAGGGCTCTATTTTGAGGTTTTGCATCGTGCTCTCTGACGTAGTGGAAGGTTAGGGGTGAGAGCTCTCCCCTCGGAACGGCAAGGAGCTTTACCGCAAGGGGAGTTTTCTCCTTAACGGCCTTTACCCCTTCGGGGAGCTCCACCTCTCCCTTATAGACAATCAGGGGGTTTGGGAGTTTCTTTAACCTTTCAATAATGAAAGGGAGCTCGGCGTCAAGGAGCTCTCTGCCTATTTGAGCGTAAATCCTTCCCCTCCTTGCTGGAATTAAAGGAACCGGCGTAAAGCCCAGCTCCTCGTAGCCCTGAGCCAGTGCCCCGAGGGTTGTTGCACAGAGGACTGTAAAGCCGGCCGCCTTAAAGGCCTTACCCAGCGTTACCGAGAGCCTCACTCCGGTAAAGGAGCCCGGACCTGAGGAGACGACCACCTCCTCAATCTCTCTTTTGTTTACTCCGGCAAGGTTTAAAGCCCTCTCAATCTGGGAGTAGACGACCTCGGCGTGGAGCTTTGGCCTTAGCCACGATACCTGAGAGACAACCTCTCCGTCCCTCTCAACCGCTACGCTCCCCTCGGGCAGTGAGAGCTCAACCGCAAGCCTAATCATGCCGTCTTAATCACCCTTACGAGAATTGGCTTACCCTTCTCGTCAACGTCCAAAATCTCAATCTTGACGTTTGCAATGTCTATCGTCTTCCTCTTCTTTATAATAATCCCCCTCTCCCTCGCGACCCTCTCAATAAGGTCAATCAGGTACTTATCCTCCTCAAAGGGAATGTGGACGTCAAGCATCTCGTTCAGCGACTCAATCGTTATGTAGGGGTCTATGATTACTGCCGTTCCCGGAGGAACGCTTTTCAAGGTAAGGAACTTCCTTATGAAGAAGAGGATTAATAGGGAGATTGTCCCCAGAAGAACGCTCTTAAAGTCGTGGCCGGCAATGATTATCTCCCTTGCAATTGCAATTAATAGAACGTCAAAGACAATTCGGGGCTGGTGTTTTATGAGCATGATAATCAGCTCAACTACGATAACGAACATCAGGAGCGGGGAAATTAGCTGCTTCAGGCTCTCGGTTGCGTCCTTCTCGTGGCCTGAGAGGATAACCTCCTCAAGGTGAATCAGCTTCGGGATTGCGAAGAGGAACTCAATAAAGAGGATTACAGAAATAACGAGAAGGGTTATCGTTATCGCAAGAAGGAAGCCCTCCGAAGCCCTCGTCAGGAAGTGTTCAACTCTCTTTATGAAAGTCGTCATGGAGTAAGTCCTCCCAAGTACCAGTTAATTATCCCGTCTCCGAAAAGGAGGGAAATTATAGCTCCCAGGGAGAGAAAGGGGCCGAAGGGAATTTGGGCCTCCCGCTTCTTTTTGAGGATTAAGCCGATAACTGCCCCTAAAACAGAGGCTAAAAAGAGGGTAAGGAGAACTTTCTCCCAGCCTAAGAAGGCACCGATAACGGCCATTATGTTTGCGTCCCCGTAGCCCATTCCCTCCTTTCCCGTAAAGACGAAGTAGCTCTCAATTATGAAGAGAATTACTCCGCCTCCAAAAGAGGCTCCGAAAACGGCCTCTTTGAACGAGTGAGTATTGGTAAAGAAAGACAGGAGCAGTCCGGCAACGAGGGTAAAGTAGCTCAGCTTAACCGGAACTTCCATCGTTTTAAGGTCTATAAAGGAGACAACAATCAGGTAGTAGGTTAAAAGGAGGTAGTAGAGGGTGTCAAAGGAGAGGCCGAACTTACAGGCAACGGCTAAGGTTAAAAGGCCGGTTAGGAGCTCCACAGCCGGGTAGATAGGAGAAATCCTCTCTCCGCAGCTCCTGCACCTGCCTCTTAGAATCAGGTAGCTTATTACGGGAATGTTGTCGTACCACTTTATACTCTCTCCGCACTCGGGGCAGGATGAGGGAGGATAGAGGAGGGACTTACCTTCGGGAATTCTGTATATGCAGACGTTGAGGAAGCTGCCGAAGATAAGTCCTAAGAGGAAGGCGAAGGCGCAGAATACCATCAGTGGGTCTCCTTGGGAGCGGATTTAACGAACTTCACAAGCCCCTTTAAGAAGTCCCGCCACTTTAAGACCGCCGGCTTTAGCTTCTCCTTCAGGACTTTTAAGGCCTCCTCCTCTTTCCCTTCGTAAAGAAGGTCGTCAAGCTCAAAGACGGCGTCTTCTAACTTTGCAATCTCCTCCTCTATCCCCTCGTAAATCGGCAGAATTCTCGCCCCAGAGTCAACAAGCTTTACGGTCCAGTCAAGGGAGTCAAGGAGGTTGTGGAGCATCACTTTTGCAAGCTCGGGGCGAGTGTTCCAGTCTTCGTAAATCTGCTCTATTGCGTTTGCCATTCCGTCAAGGGCCAAGAGGGCAAGCTCTATCTGTTTGTTTACCATGTTCGTTGAGGGCTCGGTTATTATGTTGAGCTCTTCAAGGTTCTTTACCTCGTCAACCTTTACTGGATGGAGCTTTTCCCCTTTTACCTCAACGTGCTTTATTGAGCGCTCAGGAAAGAGGTAGCGGTACTCTATGAGCCTTAAGAGGCTTGAGGTAGGGAGCTTCGTAAGTTTCCCATTAACCTCAAACTCCAAAGGCTTTCCGTCAACCTTAACTTTAATTTTTCTCTTCTCCTGTGACATTTTCCCTTAAAACCTCCAGGGCTTCCTCTTTCGTCAGTTTTAGCGCCTCTCTCCTTCCTACAAAGAGGGAGGAGAGGAACTTGAGCAGCCTCTCGTTTCCGAGGGGAAATTTAACCTTTGAGAGGCTCTTAACAATGGTGGTAGTCTCCCTTTCAACTGCCTTTACCGAGGCGTGTCTGTAAGAGAGGGCCTCTTTCAGCGCCTCAAGGTACTCGGGTACTCCCTCCCTGATTGCGTTTATAAGGGCAACCTCGTTGGGGGCTCTTAGGAGCTCCCCGGCCGTTGCAAGGGCGTTTCCCCTCATGTAGCCGAGCCCCTCTACCGCCCCTAAAAGGGAGAATTTGAAGGGAACACCTCCCCTAACCATCATTATAACTCTGTGAAGGGTGTCAAAGTCAAAGAGGTTTAATCGGCATAAAAGCTGTCCTAAAAGGGAGCTCTCGGCCGAGAGGTTTGAGAGCTCCCCCGGAGGCCTTGCAACGTTCCTGTAGGGGAAGAAGCCTCCCTTTGCGTAAAAGATGAGAACCTCCGAGTTGTCCCTAACCGTCAGTGAGGTCTCCTCCTCAATCCTCTTTACTATCTTCTCGGCCTCCTTTATAAACCCCTCTCCCGTAAAGAGCGCCACCGTTTTAGGGTTGAACTCCCTCCTTATGAAGGGCCTTACCGTAAAGAGGTAGCCCTCGGTGGGGCTCTCTTCCCTTAAACTCTCTGTGGCCTTCAGCCTTCCGGCAAACTCAACGAAGCAGTAGGGTGAGACGAAAGAGGAGACCAGTAGCTTTGTCAGGGCCGTCGGCTTCATCTCCTCAAGGAAGCCGAGGGCGTGGAGCTCCTCAACAATCTCCTCAACCTCCCTTACCAGGAGCGGGTTCCTCCTGAGGGAGAAGAGCTCCCTTACGGCCTCCTGCCACCTGCTTCCGTACCTGATTAGGGGCCCCAAAACCATCAGGCTCAGAACCGACTTCCTCCTGTTGGGACAGGCGGCTCCCTCCCTCGTTAAACCTCCCGAGAGGGCGGTCTCAAAGGGCTTCTCCATCTCCTCTTTCAGGGCTTTCTCAAGGGAGCTCTCCTTTGCGCCCGTCACTATCAGGTAGGAGTGGCCTTTGGGGGAGAGTCCGAACCTTCCCGCCCTTCCCTCCATCTGGAGGATTGTTAAGGGGTCGGGGAAGAAGCGGTAGGTGTACGTGAACCTGTCAAAACTCCCCCTTACGAAAATCACAACGTTGTCCGCCGGCAGGTTCACCCCGTAGGCAAGGGTCTGGGTTGCGTAAAGGCGGTTTAACTCCTCTTCCCTAAACTCCTTCTCAATCTCCTCCCTCTCCTCCTGAGGGACGTCGGCGTTGTGGAAGGCCACCTTCTCCCCTTCTCTCTCAATGGGAGTAAAGGGGAGGGTCTCGTTTACCACTCTTTTCCCGAACTTTGTATTCTCAACCAGTAAGGCCTGCCACCCTAAATCTTTCCTCGGAACGAAGACGAGGGTTTTCCCTTTCAGCTCTAAGCTCTCAACGGCAGAGACGATTTTCTCCTCGGGAGTGTCTGAAGGAAGTTTGCTCTTTTTAAGGAGCTTCCTCAGGTTAAAGACCTTCCTCTCTAAGGGAACCGGCCTCCACTTGCTCTCAATAAAGAGCTCCGCCCCTACCCACTTTGCAAGCTCCTCCGCTCCGGGAATTGTTGCAGAGAGGAGAAGGAGGGGAATCTCCTCGCTGAGGGCGTAGGAGACCAGCTCCTCAATTATTGCTCCCCTTCCCTCGTCCCTTATAACGTGAACCTCGTCTATAACGAGAGCTCCCGCCTCCTCAAACCACTTTGCCCTGTTCCTTGCAGCCGAGATTAGACTCTCGTAGGTGCAGACAACCGCCGGCTGGGTGATTTCGCTGAGCTCCTCAATCAGGTCGCCCGTCCTTACCCCTACCCTCTTAAAGAAGGGCTTAAACTCCCTAAACTTCTCCCAGATGAGGGAGCGGGTCGGGGCTGTGTAAATGAAGCGCCCTCCCCTGTTTCTCAGGTGGAAGAGGAGGGCTATGAGGCTTTTGCCAGAGCTCGTCGGTGAGGATATCAGGGCGTTTCCTCCTGCGTAGTGGCGGTAGAAGACGCTCTGAATCGGGTTTAAGCTCTCGTAGGGGAAGGGGAGCTCTTCCTCCTTCACTTTTACCAGCGGCTCGGATATCCTCTTTCCGTCAAGGAGGTACTCAACTTTTCCGCTTTTACCGTTAAACTCCGAAGATTCTAAAACTTGAATGGTTCTCATTTTCTCAAAAACTCCTAAATTTCAGATTATCAGATGTTCAAGGAGGTGTAGATGCAAATATACGTATTTGAATGTAATAAGTGCGGCACCGAGTTTGAGGAGGTAATCTACTCCCCCCTTCAGCTTATGGAGATTAAGTGTCCCAACTGTGGCTCTGATGAGGTTGAGGTAATAGACATCGCTAACTTCTGCTCACCCTTTGGCTGAGGTTAATTAAAAGGGGCGGTTCGCTCCTTCCTGTATAATCCTTCTTTAAATCACCTTCGGAGAGCAAGGTTGCTCGTTAAGATACTAATCCTGTTAATAGTTGTAGGCGTAATCTTCGGCTGGGACAAAATCCTCAACCTCTTTAAAGCCTTCTTCCGGGCTAAAGAGGAGTTTAAGAAGGGACTTGAGGGCAAGGAAGAGGAGGAGAAGAAGCCGGAAATTAAGGTGGTGAAGAAGTAGAGCTCTCCGGCCCTCCTTTTATTATGATTAAACATCTCTTAAGTTCGGAGGAGCTATGAGGAGGGTTCTGGGAGCTCTCGTTCTCTCTCCTTTCAACCCCCGCCCTTGCAGGAAACGTTGACACCTTAGGAATCGGCTCAAAGGCAACCGCCCTGGGATGGGCTTACTCGGCCTACGCAGACGACCCATTTGCCGTCTACTACAACCCGGCAGGACTAACCCAGATTGAGAGGCCGGCGATTTCAGTCGGAGCTCTCTACCTTAACCTTTACCTGAAAGTCCACACCTATGAGGCAGTTGACGGAGACGGAAATAGGGTTGAGCCCTACGGAGTCTCCTTCTCCGATACCTCCGACAACTTGGTCGTCCCTCACCTGGGCTTTGCAACCCACCTCTTCTCCAACCTCTACTTCGGTATTGCCGCCTATATTCCCTATGGCCTCCACATAAAGTGGGAATCTAACCCATCGAAGAACCCGGGAGCTTACAACGGCTTTGAGTCCTACTATGTAAGGGGAGTTATCACCCCGACCCTGGCCGTTAAGCTTACCGATAAGCTCTCTGCAGGCCTTGGAATCTCCTTCGGCCGCTCGGATGCCGGAACCCAGAGGAGAATTTACGCTCCCAGCGTTCCTTCCCTTCACAACAGGGTAATTAAAGGTGAGCTCAGCGACGACTTTAACGTCTCCTTCAACTTTGGACTTCTCTATAAGCCCTACGACAACCTCTCACTCGGTATTACCTACCGCTCAAGGACGAATACCGACTTTGAGGGAACCGTGGAGGTTGTGGGAGTTGACAAAGTCCACGCCGAGATCTCAATAGACCACCCTGAGCAGCTCCAGTTCGGCGTTAAGTATCAGCCCAACGAGAGGATGACCCTGACGGCCGACGTTGTATGGACAAACTGGAGCGTCGTAAGGAGCTACACGGTCAAGTTTGATAGACCCCTCTTGGGGAAAACCCAGGAGCACTTCCCGAGGGACTGGAAAGACACTAAGCAAATCAGGTTCGGTATAGAGTATAAGCTCAACGAGGTAATCACTTTAAGGGGAGGCTACTTCTACGACCCCTCTCCGATTCCCGACCACACCTTTGACATGCTCTGGCCCGACGCGGACAAGAAGACCTACTCTCTCGGTGCGGGCTTCAACTTATTCGGAGGGAGGTTAACCGTAGATACGGTCGTCCAGTACATAGTGGCTGAGCAGAAGAGGGAAATCGGCGGTGAGAGTGAAAACCTGAACGCCAGCTACCCGGGAGTAAGCGGCCGGCCGGGAACGGTCTCAATGTCTGCCGACGGCCACCTGTGGGGCTACGGCTTAACCCTAACCTACCACTTTTAGGGGGAACGTGATGTGCAGGCTCCTTTCATTTGCCCTTATATCAGGCCTATTTTTCTCCTGTGGAGGGAGTCTTCAGGATACCTCCTCAACCTTTGCTACCGTAAACTATAACCCGATTGATAGGAGCTACCTCGTGTTTGACCCCTTCTCAAAGGAGGCAGACTCTCCGGTAGGAGTTCCCTTCCCCAACGACCTTCTCTGGGCCGATAGCGGAGGTTTTGTAAAGGTAAAGACCGACGGCGTAGAAGACCCGGCAAAGAGGGCTTTTTACGAAGCAGTAAACTCATTGAACATTAAGGGACTTTCCCCGAACACTCCCATATTTATCCCCCTTTCAAGGAATAACCCCATAGACCTCTCCTCCCTTGCGGGGAAGTTTTTCCTCGTTGACTTAACCAACCTGCAGGCCCTCTCCGGAAGGAGTTTGCCGGTTTCACTTGCCGAGCTGATACTTCACACCTCAAGGCTTGAAGTTGCTCAGGACGGCCGCTACCTCAAGTTCTACCCGGTAAGGCCCCTTGAGGCCGGCCACAAGTACCTCTTTATCCTCCTTTCCGGTTTTAAGGACGCAGAGGGAAATGAGGTTCTACCCGCGCAAATCTACAATCAGCTTGAGTCAAAGGAGCCCCTTTCTGATCCCAAACTTGGGGAGCTGAGGGAGGTTTACAGGCAGGAGCTCTACGATAAACTCTTCCCCCTCCTTTCACAGCTCTTGGGAGTTGAGCTTAACGAAGAGACCGTTGCAGAGGCATTTACCTTCACTACTGCCGATAAGACCCTCTCAATCGCTGATTTCGGGGCGATTGAGGCCTACTTAAAGGGAGAGTCTCCCTCTCTTGAGATATCGGGTCTTCCCTACTCTTCTTTAAACCTTGATTTCGGAGCTCTCCTCCAGCCCCTTTCTGATGAGGACTTTGTAGGTTTCCTTAAAAACCTTGCCCTTCAATACAGTCAGGCTTTCGGTAAGCCCGTTTTCCCTGCAGTTAGCATAAAGAAGCTTCAAGAGTTGGGGGCACTTCTTAAACAGATTGCCGAAGGGGAGGTTGACCCGGCGGATATTAACTGGGATGAGTACATAAAGTTTATTCCTGTATTTATGGGTAATAAGGAGCTCTACGACGGGAAGGTCTACATCTTCCAGCACGGCCTCGGAAGTACAAAGGAGAGGGCTCAGAACCTCATTGACGGGATTAAACTCCCCGTCGTTGCTATAGACCTACCCCTCCATGGTGACTACACCACACTTACCGGCTCTCAAGATGTTAACCCCCAGTGCGTTGCGGAGATTGACGGCAAAGAGGTGGCAACGGGCAAGTGCTTCCTTACCTCAGACGTTATCTCCAACAGGTTAAACATCTATCAGGCGGCCTTTAACCTACTCCTCCTTGAGAAGCTTCTTAGAGCAGGAGCCTACGACCTTAACGGAGACGGAAATCCCGACGTTCCGGCCGAGGTTGACTTTATCGGGGTTTCAATGGGGGCGATAACCGGAGAGCTTGCTTACGCAAACTCCGATTTAATCAACAGAGCCGTCTTCAGCGTAGGGGGAGGCAACTACGTCTCAATAATTGACAGCGCGAAGAACGAGCTCATAGAGGGGCTCCTCTCGGCCACCGGTTTAAAGAAAAATACAAACGCCTACGCCGTTACCCTCGGCCTCTTCCAGCTTATTCTTGACCCTGCCGACCCCTCCTACTTTCCCTTGAGCTCCGATAAGGCCGAAAAGAACCTCTTCCAGAGTGCCTGCTGCGATACTGTAGTTCCCCCGGTTTCAAACCGCTCCTTTGCAATCTCCCTTTTCGGCGGGACGACCTCACCGGTTCAGCTTAAAACCCTTGAGGACTTTGAAAACCCCCCTGTAGAGTCCGGCTGGTACGTTTACGGGGACGAGGAGCACTGGGTAATTCACAGCTTTCTCCTCCACTGGAACCTTGAGAGCTACCCGGAAGTTGCTCCCCACACCAGCCCCGATTACCTTGAGGCTGCAACAAAGGGAGCTCAAAAGCAGGCCTACCTCTTTTTAACCTCCGAGTAGACTTCCCGGCCGCCTTTCGGGCGCCCTTTTAACCTTCGGGGAAGAAGCAGCGGAAGGTTCTGCTCCCTTCCTTAACTATCGGCGGGACTTCTTTCCGGCAGACCTCTTTAGCCTTGGAGCACCTGGGGTGGAAGGGGCAGCCCTCTACCCTCTCTGAGGGCTCCGGGACGCTTCCGGGAATTGCCCTTAGTCTCCTCTTTACTCCGCCGTTTAGTTTCGGTGAGCACTCGATCAGCCCTTTGGTGTAGGGGTGCATAGGCCTTCTCAGGATATCCTCCGTCTTCCCGGACTCAACGGTGTAGCCGGCGTAGAGGACGAAAACCCTGTCGGAAACCTCCTCAACGACTCCTATATCGTGGGTTATCAAAAGGGTACCGAGGTTTTCGTTTTTTGAAAGCCCCTTTAAGAGCTCCAAAATCCTCTTCTGAACCGTAACGTCAAGGGCGGTTGTCGGCTCGTCTGCAAGGAGGTAGGAGGGGTTGCAGGCAAGGGCCATCGCTATTGCACACCTCTGCTTTAGCCCTCCCGAGAGCTGGTGGGGGTAGGCGTCAAAGCGCTCTTCGGCCTTGGGAACTTGACACATCTTTAGGAGCTCTACCGCTCTTTCTCTCCCCTCCTCCCTGCTCTTGACTTTTCCGTGGTAGAGCATCGGCTCAACTATCTGCTCCCCTACGGTTAGTAGGGGATTTAAAGAGGAGGAGGGGTCTTGAAATACCATTGCCACCCTCTCCCACCGGAAAGAGAGGAGCTCCTTACCCTTCAGCTCCAGAGGGTTTACTCCGTCGGCCTCTACCTCTCCGGATACCTTTAAGCTCTCGGGCAGCAGTCTCAAGACCGTAAGGGCGGAGATTGACTTACCGCTTCCGCTCTCTCCCACTAAGGCCGTTATTTCTCCCCTCTCAACATCCCAGAAGACCTCTTTTAAGATGGGGAAGGAGGCGGCTTCAACTTTGAGGTTTTTTACTTTTAAAGGCACTTTATCTCCACCCAGTAGGAGTTTTCGGTGAAGACGTCGGGCTCAAAGTAGAGCTCCCTAACTGCCAGCTTCTTTCCGCTCCTCTCTTTGGCTGCAAGGTAGTGGGATATGACTTTGGGCAGGTGCCCCAAAAGTTTCCCCTCTTCCGTCTGGATTACGTAGGTAACGGGAGAGTTGGGGTTGAGGGGCTCGGCCTTCAGGGAGAACCCCTCCTTTCTCTTTATCACCCTCTCCCAGTCCGGCCTTAAGCTCCTCTTCGTAATTACGGGGCTCCAGTAGGTTGAGCTCTCGGCAAGGAGCTGGTGGGGGCTTGAAAATCCTTTTAGGTTCATCAAAAACCTGCACAGCTCTTTCGGTAGGGCGTCGGTTCCGGCACACAGGTAGCCTATTAAAGGCCACAGTTCCTTTTCTTCAATGAGCTCCTTTAACTTATTCCTCTTTAACTCAAAGAGCTTATTGTTTTTAGCCCAAAGGGAGGAGAGCTTAGACTTTAAAGTCAATAGGTTCTCAAGGTTAAACTCAAACTCCCTTAGGAACTTAAGAAGCTCAAGGAGCTCCCCTTTTACCCTCTTCCTCGCAAGGAGCCTGCTTACCAGCCACTCCTTGTTTATCCTTCTGTAGAGCTTTAAGGCCATCTCCCTGTCAAGGAACCAAGAGAGGTAGAGGGTGAACCTTCCCAGCTCCTTATCTGCAGTCCACTCAAACTGGGGCTTAAAGGCTCCTTTGAGGAGGGAGCTCTCAACCTCCCTTAGGGCTTTCTTTACCGTAAGGAATAGCTTTTCAAAGTCCTTTTCTTTTTTACTCTTCAGGCTGAACTCAACTAAGAGGTCTGCTCCGCTGAGCTCCTCTTTTACTTTCGGGATTATCAGAACCCCGTCCTTTTCAACGATTTCGTAGTTTGAGTAGGCCAAGGTGGTAGGGAAGTGGTACTCAAGGCTTTGGGCTACAAACTCAAGGAGTGAAGTTATCGCAGAGCTAAGGGTCTTATCCTCAACCTGGAAGAGCTTTTCCGGCTTAAAGCCGATTTCCTCCTCCTCTTTTGGGAGCTCTGGAGGGGTCAAAACTCCCTTCTCAAACCTCTCCCAGAGGGCGAGCTCCACGTCCGAGTCAACAATCTTTAACCTCGTTAGCTCTTCCTCCTTCAGGTACCTCTTTGCAGAGTCCCTTATCCTCTTTGCCCTGAGGAGGTTTTTTGCCTCCAGTTTTGCAAGTTCCCACAGCTCCTGGCTTATGTGGTTTACCTCACCCTTAACCGGCCAGAAGAAGTTTCTCCTTGCCTCCCTCAAGAACCTGTAGGAGTAGAGCCTCCCTAAGGGGGCTTTGAGGAGCTGGAAGTCAACCCCTCCCTCTAATTTGGGTGAGGCTACTAAGAGCGAGGGGGAGAAAGGGTACTCCTCCCTGAAGAGCTTTACCCTGTCGTAGATAAACCGGGGTGAAATTTCCTCAAAGGGGCAGAAAGAGAAGAGGAGCAGGACCCTCTCCTCTTCCTTTAAAAAGCTCTCCCCCTTTATGGGAACTGAGAGCCTGTCGGAGAGGAGCATTGCTAAGGGGAGGGCAAAGGGCTCCGCCGGGAAAATTGCGTCAACCCTGAGCTTGAGCCTCTTTACCCTCTCTGCGAAGAAGAAGAGGGCGTCAACTACGCTCTCGTGTTTTAGCTGAGAGCTCTCAAAAAAGAGAGAAGGTTTAACCTCTATCTTCATAGCTCTTTCAGAATTCCCCTTAGAATTTCAATACCTTTCTCAATCTCCTCCTCCGTAATTACTAACGGAGGAGTAAACCTGAGAACTTTACCTGCCGTACAGTTAATAATAAGCCCCCTTTCAAGGGCTCTTTCAACCACCTTCTGGCACTCAACCTTCATAACCGCGCCTACCATTAACCCCAAGCCCCTTACCTCTTCAATGAGGTCGGGGAATTCCCTTTGGAGCTCCCTTAGCTTGCTCTTTAAAAACTCCCCCTTCTCCTTCACCCTTTCAAGGAAGCCCGGCTTCGTTATCTCCCTTATTACCTCTACTCCTGCCCTCGTTGCCAGGAAGTTTCCTCCGAAGGTTGAGGCGTGAAGCCCCGGCTTTAAGACCTCCGCCGCCTTGCCCTTTGCAACGATTGCTCCGATTGGAACGCCGTTTCCGAGGGCTTTTGCAAGGGTCATAACATCGGGTTCAACCCCGTAGTTCTGGTAGGCGAAGAGAGCTCCCGTCCTTCCTATTCCCGTCTGGACTTCGTCAAGTATTAAGAGGGCGTTAACCCTGTCGGCTATCTCCCTCAGGGCTTTCAGGAACTCCACTTTTGCCGGAACGACTCCTCCCTCTCCCTGAACCGGCTCAACGATTATTGCCGCCGTCCTTTCAGAAACGGCCTTCTCAACCGAGCCTACGTCGTTAAACTTTGCGAACTTTACGCCCGTCAGCATCGGGCCGAAGCCCTTGCTGTACTTGCCCTGTCCCGTTATTGAGACAGAGGCCATAGTCCTGCCGTGGAATGAATTCTCAAAGGCAACTATCTCAAACTTTTCCGGGTCAATTTCCGTTCCGTAGCGCCTTGCTAATTTGATTGCCCCCTCGTTTGCCTCTGCCCCGCTGTTGCAGAAGAAGACCTTTTCGCCGAAGGAGTTTTTACACAGGAGCTCCGCCAGCTCCGCCTGAGGTTTTATGTGGAAGAGGTTGGAGGTGTGAATTAGAGTTTTTGCCTGCTCACAGATTGCATCCGAAACCTTCGGGTGGCAGTGCCCAAGGTTGCAGACTGCAATTCCCGCAAGCATGTCAAGGTACTTCTTTCCCTCCTCGTCGTAGAGCCAGCACCCCTCTCCCTTAACGAAGGAAACTGGGTAGCGGTTGTAGGTCTTCATTACAAACTTCTCGGTCTTCTCAAGTGTCTCCATCTTCCTTACCTCACGCCGGTATTAGTAGTTTTCTCAGCTCCTTTATTCTATCTCTGAGCTCTGCGGCCCTTTCAAACTCCCAGTTCTTTGCAGCCTCTTTCATCTCTTTTGTGAGCCTCTCTATTTCGGCAAGGAGCTCCTCCTCGCTCTTCGGAACTTTCTCAATTCCCTTTTTCTTGAGCCTGAAGAGGGCCGAAAGGCCTGCGTCCTCAATAATTGAGCTTTCAATCTCCCTCTTAACCGTCTTTGGAGTGATTCCGTGCTTCCTGTTAAACTCCTCCTGAATTTTCCTCCTCCTTTCGGTCTCCTCAATTGCCTCCTTCATTGCTTTGGTCATTCTGTCTGCAAAGAGGATAACTTTGCCGTTAACGTTCCTTGCGGCCCTTCCCATAGTTTGGATTAGTGCAGTTTTTGAGCGCAGGAAACCTTCCTTATCTGCGTCAAGGATTGCCACAAGCGAAACTTCCGGCAGGTCTAAGCCTTCCCTTAAGAGGTTAACTCCTACTAAGACGTCAAACTCGCCGCTCCTTAAACCCCTTATAATTTCCACCCTCTCAACCGAGTCAATCTCCGAGTGCATGTACTTTGCCTTTACCCCCTTCTCAATGAGGTAGTTTGTCAGCTCCTCGGCGCTTTTTTTGGTCAGGGTGGTTATTAAAACCCTCTCATTTCTCTTGACTCTTTCTCTAATTTCTGAGAGGAGGTAGTCTATCTGACCTTCCGTCGGCCTGACCTCAACTACAGGGTCTAAGAGGCCCGTGGGCCTTATTATCTGCTCAACGACCTTTTCCGAAACCGAGAGCTCAAATTCCCCGGGGGTTGCAGAGACGAAGATGGCCTGGGGGACTCTCTCAAGGAACTCCTCAAAGTTTAAGGGGCGGTTGTCGTAGGCTGAAGGAAGTCTGAAGCCGTGCTCAATAAGGTTAAACTTCCTTGCCCTATCCCCCCTCCACATTGCCTTAATCTGGGGGATTGTTACGTGGGATTCGTCTATTATCACTAAAAAGTCGTCGGGGAAGTAGTCAAGGAGGGTGTAGGGGGGCTGGCCGGGTTTCCTTCCGTCAAGGTGGCGGGAGTAGTTCTCAATTCCCTTACAGTGGCCTATTTCAAGCAGGAGCTCTATATCGTAGCGGGTTCTCTGCTCAATTCTCCTTGCCTCAAGCTTCTTTCCCTGACTTAGGAAGTACTCAATTCTTTCTTCCAGCTCTTTTTCAATTCCCTCAACGGCCCTTAAAATCTGCTGGTGGGGGGTTGCGTAGTGGGAGGCCGGATAGACTGTATAGGAGTCAAACTCCTTTAAAACCTTCTGGTTGAAGTAGTCGTGCATCGTTATTCTCTCAACCTCGTCCCCGAAGAGCTCCACCCTAATAAAGTGGTCCTCCTGGTCGGCAGGGTAGATGTCTATGGTGTCGCCCCTTACCTTGAAGATTCCCGGCCTTACCTCGTAAGAGCTCCTTTCGTATCCTAAAGTTATCAACTTCCTTAAAACCTCGTCCCTGTCAATCTCCTCGCCGACTGTAAACCTTAGGGAGAGCTCCCTGTAGTGCTCGGGTGAACCCAGGCCGTAGATGCACGAGACCGAGGCAACTATTATGGTGTCCGGCCGGGTTAAAAGGGAAACCGTTGCGCTGTGGCGCATTCTATCTATTACCGGGTTTATTGAGCAGTCCTTCTCAATGTAGAGGTCGCGGCTTGGCAGGTAGGCCTCGGGCTGGTAGTAGTCGTAGTAGGAGATAAAGTACTCAACGGCGTTATTTGGGAAGAAATTCTTAAGCTCGTGGTAGAGCTGTGCCGCTAAAACCTTGTTGTGGGAGATAACGAGCGTGGGCTTTTGAACCTCCTCAATAACCTTCGCAATTGTGTAGGTTTTACCGCTTCCCGTTATTCCCAAGAGGGTCTGGTACCTTAAGCCCCTCTTAACTCCTTCGCTCAGCTCCTTAATTGCCTTGGGCTGGTCCCCTTTGGGAGAAAAGGGCGAAATTACTTTAAACCTTTTTGCCATTTTTTCCCTTAAAATAGAGTTTCTGCGCTTCATAATTTAGTGAGGGAGAAGTTTAATGAGGAGAGCTCTCTTAACAACGGCCGTTCTCTTTGCCCTCTCTTCGGCAGTTTTTGCCTCAGACCTTAAACTGGGGGTAAAGCTATACTCTGACGGCCTCTACTCTTTAGCTGCAAAGACCTTTAAGGAGAACTTTAATGAGCTTACCGGTAAGAACTTTAAGGAGTACTACCGGTACGCCTACCTCTCCTTCTTAAAGAGCGGAGACTACTCCTCACTTGAGAAGCTCGTTAAGCTCTGGAGGGAGAAGTACCCCGACTTTAGCAGGGGAGAGCTCCTTGCCCTTGAGACCCTCATTGCCCTCCACAGGGGAATCCCGATAGAGGAGGCCTTCCCGAAGAAGGAGCTCCTCGCCCTCCCCATATCAGGGAAGATTGCCTTCTTTAAAACCCTCTCTCAGGCCGAGCTCAAGCCCGAGGAGAGCCTCTTCGTTCTGAGCGTTTCGGCAAAGAGTACCGAGCTTAAAGGTGCCGTTAAGGATAGCGGTTTCCTCAAAAGGGCCCTTGAGAGGGCAATTAAGGAGGGTGATTACGCCCTTATAGACTTCATTTTTGACAACTACGGAAGGTGGTTTAAGGGTAAAGAGGAGGGACTTCAGTTCGTTAAGTACCTTGAGAGGAAAAAGAGGTTTGCCGACGCTCTCGTTGAGGCAGAAAAGCTCTTTAAGAAGTACCCTTGTGAAGAGACCCGCTTTGAGCTTGCGAGAGCTTACTACCTTAACGGTAAGTACGATAAGGTTTTAGAGCTAATAAAGAGTCCCTCTACCGACAGAGAAAAGTACCTCCTTACCTGGACTTACTTCAGGTTGGGTAAGCCCGAAAAGATTGCTCCTCTGGTGGGGTTGAACGTTGAGAAGCCCTCCCTTCCCGAAAAGCTGAGGGTTTTGCTTGACTTCTACTCCTGCAGGTTTGACCTTCCCCTTTTAAAAAAGTACTACCCGGAGCTTTACCCTAAAGCCTTGATTTTCTCCTTTTCCGAGTCCCTCCCCGAGGAAGAGGCGGGGCTTCCACACGACCTTGCCTACGTCTACTGGGAGAGGGGCTACTTTAACAGGGCAAAAGAGGAGCTTGAGAAGGCCGTTCAGAGCCCCCGGGATAGGAACCTTACCGGCAGGTCTCTCTACCTGTTGGGTAAGTTGGGCTCGGTTAATACTCAGGTGGGAGCCGTTGTATACAACCAGCTTTTAGCCAATTACCAGAACACTCCCTACTATACCGAGTCTCTAATTCCTGCGGCGAGGGTTTACCTCTACTCGGGAAGCCCCGGGGTAGCCCTTAAGCTCCTCTCCTACGCCTATTCGCGTCTTGGTGAGAAAGGGGAGGAGGTGAAGGAGCTCCTTGGCAGGCTCTACCAGATAAGGGGAGACTACAAAAAGGCCGCTTCATTCCTATCTGAAGTGGAGAAGGGAGAGGGGAAAACTCTTCTTGCCTACTCCCTCTACCAGCTCGGAGAGGGGGATAAGGCCTACCGGGTTTTAAGGGAGCTCTTTAAGGGAGAGCCCCTCTTTCCCGAAGTTAACGGAGGAAGGCTCGTCTTCCTCTCAAAGGAGCTGGGGAGAGAGAAAGACTTGAGGAAAGTAAAGAACCTTCCTTACCTTCCGGAAGTGATGGCTGCGGTCGTCGGTAAGGATTACGAAAAGGCCGAGAAGCTCTTTAGCTCTGTTCCGCCCCGTGAAAAGGTCGTCCTTGCCCTCTTCTTGGTTAACCGCTACGAGAGTAAAGAGCCGAAGAAGGCCTTTGAATATTTAACCCGTCTGGTGGACTTCTCTTCCGACTCGGTAATTTCCGCCTACGCCCGCTCCTTCCTCAACTACTTAGCCTTTAAGACGGGCAATTACGCTCCCGTTCTCTTCAGCGACCCCTACTTTATCGCCTACAACCCCGAGAACGAGATTACCTCAACCTCAACCCTCATCTCAAAGGCCGAGGACTACGCTTCACAGGGACAGTTAGGTAAGGCTTACGGCCTTTTAAGGCTTGCCTTTGAAAGGACATCGTCTCCGGAGCTCAGGAAGAGGATAGTCAGGAAGCTGGTTGAGATTGACCTTAAGCAGAAGAACTACTCCCGGGCTCTTCAGGACATCTCCCTCATTCCCGAAGGAGACCTCAAGCACTTCCTCCTCTTTAAGACTTACCTTGCAATGGGAAGACTCGTTGACGCTTACGATGAGGCCAAGAGGGTCTCCTCCGCTAAGAGCCTTCCGAAAGAGGAGAGAGCTCCCTTCATTGCAAAGCTTGCCCGCTACTACAAGCTGACGGGGAATAAGGATAAGGCCCTTGAGCTTATTAAGGAGCTCTTTAAGGAGGGAGGTCTTGAAAAGGTGGACTACGACGACCTCGTTAGCCTTGCCCTTCTTGCTCAGGAAAAAGGGGAGCTCTCCCTTGCAGAGAAGTTGATAGGCGAGGCGATGAAGAAGGCCAAAACTAAGGAGCAGAAGGCCGAGAGCCTTTTCTGGAAAGCCTCAGTTGAAGCTCAGGCGGGCAGGACGGACGACGCCATAATTGACTACATGAAGATAGCCTACGACTTTAAGGGAGTTGAGCCCTGGTCTTCTACCGCCCTCTACAGGGCTGCACAGCTTTTTGAAGAGAAGGGAGATTACAGGCAGGCCCTCAAGCTTTACAGGAAGGTGGCAAAGCTTAAAAGGGGAACGAAGGAGGGAGAGGTTGCCGCCGAAAAGGTAAAATCTCTCCTGAAAAAGTTGAAGGAGGAGTAGTTAATGGCCAAGAAAAACCGCTTCTTAAAGCTCCTTGCAGACAGGATTGTTGATAACCTCCTTGAAAAGGAGCTGGTTATAGCTGACGACCCCGACTCTTTCAAGGAGAAGGTTTACGAGATTCTCTATACAGACTACAAGACTGAAAAGGAGCTTGAGGAGGAGGCAGAGAGGATAATTCAGGAGAACAGTGAGGAGGTTCTCTACAGAGGTGTCTCTCTTCACAAGGCGAGGAAGCTGATTAAGGAGAAGCTTGCAAAGGAGAGGGGAATTCCCGTAATCGGGAGCATCTTCAGCAGAGAAAAGGCTAACTACTTGGCCGGAAAGATTTTGAGGCTGATTTTAACCGACGAAGAGCTTGACTATACAGAAGAGAGGGGCGTAATAAGAACTGCGATAGTCAAGAGCTTTGAGGAAGTTGCACAGCTCAGGCGGGAGATTGACCAGAAGGTTAGGGAAAAGATTGCCTCCCACTCAAGGCCTATTTACGAGGGGACTCCCGAGTGGTACGCCCTCTACAGGCGCTACTACAACGAAGAGCTTATAGAGAGGGGATTAATTGGGCCCGAAACCGAGATGTAGGCTAAGGTGGCTCATCCTCTTCTGGGCCCTCTTCGGGCCCTGGGCCTTCCACAGCTACTTCTTCGGCGAAAACTCCCTATCTACCCTTAAAGAGCTTAAGAAAACTTACTCTCAGCTTGAAAAGGAGAGGAACTACTGGAAAACGAGGAATGAGGTTCTCAGGGAGAGGATTTCGGCCTTAAAGGACAATCAGGATTACTTCTACCACAAGCTTGGGCGGGAGATGTTCGTAAGGGGAAAGGAGGGTGAAGAGATTATCCTATTCGTTAAGTAGGCTTAGGCGGTTTTTTCAGAGGTACGGAGTTTGGGAGGAGCCCTTCCGAGATTACCTCTTCTTCGGAAAGGTTAAGTTCACCACAGTCCACACAACCTTCTTTATGAGAGATTACGAGATTGAGCACTTCCTCTACTTATTCGGAGTTAAAGAGCTTGATAGGGAGCCTGAAGAGCTCCTTTCAGAGCTCCGAGTGCTGAGCAGAGAGCTCCTTACCCTTACCCCCGACCACTACCTCTCCTCGTTCTGCCTTCTCGTCCTTGAGGAAAGAGTGCCTCTCCTTTACTCCTCAAAGAGCCTTCTTCTGGGTTTTAGGGGCAGGGTTGAGTGGGGTATTCTCGGCCTCGGAGAGAGGAAAGTAGAAGCCCCACCTCAAATGGAGGGGGTGGGGCGCTTTTTAACTTCCCTCTGTTTTGTATAACATCTCAATCTGTGAAATCATCGCGTTTCCCTCCTTCAAGAAAGTGAAGTTCTTCTGGCTGTTCTGAGCTGTTAGATTTGCCGTACTGGTAGCGATAATCTTCCTTAAACCGCTCCTTCAGAACTATGCCTTCTCCTGCGTTTTTTCTACTTAACAGCTCCGAAAGAAAATCTTTAATTAAAGCCGCCACAAGAGGCACTCTTTAAACTTTTCTCTATCGTAAATTCCCTTTACGTCAACTATTATCGGTTTAGAAATTGAAATTCCTTTAAAGAAGTCCGGTTCTAAGTTGAGGAATTCCCGGTGTTTTACCGCAACGATTACCGCATCGTAGGGGGCTTTTTCCTTCGGGCTCTTAAGGAGCTCCACTCCGTACTCCTTCTTAACATCCTCCGGCTCTGCGTGTGGGTCGTAGATGTAGGGTTTTACTCCGAAAGATTGGAGCTCCCTGTAGATGTCTATCACCCTGCTGTTCCTTATGTCCTTAATGTTCTCCTTAAAGGTGATTCCCATAATGAGAACTTTTGAGTTTAGGATTTGCTTACCCTCCTTAATCATCAGCTTAACTGTGCTTTCGGCCACGAACTTGCCCATGTAGTCGTTTATTCTCCTTCCGGCCAAAATTACTTCCGGGTGGTAGCCGATTTCCTGAGCTTTGAAGGTAAGGTAGTAGGGGTCAACCCCTATACAGTGGCCTCCCACGAGCCCCGGCTCAAACTTAAGGAAGTTCCACTTTGTTCCGGCCGCCTCCAAAACGTCCCTCGTATCTATTCCCAGCCTGTGGAAAATCAGGGCAAGCTCATTTATGAGGGCGATGTTTAAGTCCCTCTGAGTGTTCTCTATAACCTTTGCGGCCTCGGCCGTCTTTATGTCGGGAGCTCTGTGGACTCCGGCCTCTATTACCGAGCCGTAGATTCGGGAAAGGAGCTCTAAGGTCTCCTCGTCGCACCCTGCCACCACCTTAACTATCTTCTCTATCGTGTGGTTTTTATCCCCCGGGTTGACCCTTTCGGGGGAGTAGCCCACTTTGAACTCCTTCATGTACCTTAGGCCGCTCTCTTCCTCAAGAATCGGTACGCAAATCTCCTCGGTTACTCCCGGGTAGACCGTTGACTCATAAACGACCGTTGAGCCGGCGCTTAAGTTCCTTCCTACGGTTCTCGTTGCCGCCTTTAAGGGGCGCAGGTCGGGTATCTTGTGTTCGTCTATGGGAGTCGGAACGGTGACTATTATCAGTTTCGCTTCCCTTAACTTCTCCGGCTGTGTCGTAAACTCAATCTCTGCCTCCTCTATCCTCTCCCTCTCAACCTCTTCCGTTCTGTCGTATCCCCTCTTTAGCTCACTGACCCTCGCAGGGTCAATGTCAAAACCTATTACGCTGAACTTTCTGCCCAGTAGTACTGCTAAGGGAAGCCCTACATATCCCAGCCCTACTACGGCAATCTTCTCTCTCTTTTCCTTGAACTCTTCAAATTCGGGAAACTTTGCCTCCATTTAAGAGCTCCTCGTAAAACTGAAGGGTTTTTTCTGCAACTCTCTTTATATCAAACTCCTGTGCCGTCTTCCTTGCCTCCCTCTTCATCTTCTCGTTCTTAAGCTCCTTAATTCCCCTCTCAATTCCCTCAACTAAACTCTCAACGTTTGCCGGCTCTATTCCTATACCGTTTACGCCGTCTTTTAGGTAGCTTCTTATACCGCCTACGAGAGAAGCAACGACAATTTTCTCCATAGCCATCGCCTGCAGAAGTGAGCCGGCTATCCCTTCGTTGAGGGAGGGGAACACAAAGAGGTCGGCCCCTTTAAGGAGTTGTGGGACGTCCTTTCTGAACCCTAAGGGTATTACTCTACCCCTTAACGCCAACCTCTCTATCTCCTTCTGCGCTTTAGATGATGTTGTATCTCTCCCTACAAGGAGGAGGTAGGCGTTGAGCCCGGGGTTTCTCCTTAGGAGCTCCTTAAAGGCCGGCAGGAGTATGTGGTGCCCCTTTACCTCCGAATAGTTAGCAACGTTTAGGAGTATTAGAGCTCCCTCCTCAATCTTCAGCTCTTTCCTGATTTCGGAGCTGACTTTTTTGGGGTTAAACCTTTCAAGTTCAACTCCTGAAGGGATGTACCTCACTTTCTTCCCTAAAAGGGGCGTCTCCTTTAGATAGCTGTAGATTTGGGGGGAAACCGCTATCAGCCCGTCGGTTCCGAAGTTGTACTTTGTTAACCGGGAGATGAGGGAGATTTTAAAGGGAACTCTTCGGGTATAAACAACTTTCGGTCTTTTCCGTGAAAAAAATGAGGCCGACCAGACCCACCAGTGGGCTTTTGAGATGTGTGTGTTTACCACGTCGTAGTTTGAGAGAATCTCTCCGAGCTTCCGGGCCTCCCTCAGGCTGAACCTTTTCCTGTTAGGAAAGTTGACGACTTTGATTCCCAGCTCCGAAACCCTCTTCTCAAGCTCGGTTCCCTTTATTGTTAAGACGTGGGCTTCAACCCCCATTTGGTTCATGTATTTGGCCAGCAGGAGGCACTGCTCTGTCCCTCCGCTCCAGCCCCTTGCCGTTGTCGCCTGAAGTATCCTCATGCCTCTCCTTAACGCAGTATTTACCGAGTTTTGCTACCGCTTTTCCTCTGCAGTTATCTGAAATCAAGAATTTAGGATTTTTGCTCCAGCCATCAAAGTAGAAAAGAAGGGCGTACTTTGTGAGTTTCGGGAGCCCGGGGTCTATCCCCAAGGGGGTGAAGCTTTCCGCGGCTACTTTTGTAAGGGGCCTCAGCTCTTTCATTTTGTCCTTGTGGAACTTACAGGGACAGGCGGCTGCGGTCAGTCCGTAGATTACCGTGAGGGCTATAACCCCCTTAAGCACTTTCTCCTCAATCCCCACTCTGCGGGCTCCGCTTGCCGCCAGGAAAGAGAGAAAGGGATAGAGGTAATAAGAGTATCTGGTGAACTTAAGGGAGATTAGGTGTAGGGGAATAAAGGTTATCAGGAAGAAGCTCAGGAAGAGGAAAAAGGGTCTTTTCTGAGGAATTTCTATCTTCCCTTTTATTAAGTAATAGAGGGCAGGAAGGAGTAGGAAGTTCCACGGCCAAAAGTGTTTAAGGATTAACCTCTCGTAGAAGAAGAAACTTCGGGGAGTTCCTTCTTTAAGCTCTCCCGTTATCCTGCCGAAAATCTGGTTTTCAAAGAACTCCTTTATGAACTGGGGTTGATGGCTGTAGGCATAGAGGAAGTAGATTGCCGGTATCAAGAGAGCTAACCCCAACGAGAGAGCTACGCCTTTTAGCTTCTCCTTCTCTGTAAGGGCGTAGTAGACTGCGGCTGCGCTTATTCCCAAAAGGCCGAAAGGCCCTTTGATTAGAGCTCCCAGTCCCGACAGAACTCCTGCCGCGAGGCTTCTTTTAAAGTTCACCTCTGTTAACAGGAGGATGCTGGAGAGGTTGATGAAGAGAAGAGAGCTCTCAAACCTTACCACGGTTGTTACTCTGATTATTTCAAAGTTCAGGGTAAAAATTGCGGCTGTCAGGAAAGAGACCGTTTTGTTCTTCGTTATCTTAAAAATCAGTAAAAAGAGAACCAGTGAGCTGAGGATTCCGAATAAGGCAGAGGGGAGCCTTGCGGCAAATTCGTTAAATCCGAAAATTTTGAAAGAGAGTGCTATAAGCCAGAAGAAAAAAGGAGGCTTTTTGTAGTAGGGCTCCTCCCCCAAGTGGGGAAAAAGGTAGTTTCCCTCTTTCAGCATGGTCTTTGCGATGAGGGCGTACTTTGCCGCGTCTCCGCTGAGAGAGGGCTCGTAGAGCCTTGACAAGAAAACTATAGAGGAGATAAGTAGTGTTGCAATAATCCATTTCCATCTTAGAGCCCTAAACATTTGAAAAGTTCCGAATTTTAAAATTCTAATCTAATGACTATTATTTTACTTCATTTTACCTTTAGTCTAACGGATAATGTGTGATACTATTGTTAACAATGCTAATTAGTGGGGGTAATGTTGAGTGTTCTTGTGGAGAAACTGTATGTTGGAAAGAAAACTTCAGGGTTTAAGGTTGTTCTTAATGAAGAAAGGGTCTACTTTCTAAAAGTTTTTCACCATCCTCTTAGATTTAGGAAAATTTTTCCCGGTCTTTTCTTTCTTACTCGTCCACAACGTGAGTTTGAATTTTCGCGTATTTTGGAAAGTAAGGGATTTCTGGTTCCTAAGGTTGTTAGTTTTCGTTTTAGAAAACTTTGGGGGTTCCTACCGGTTAACATAGGATGTACTAAATCTGTTTATCTTGAGGGAATAATTCCCCTTGACAAGATTATCAAGACTAAAGATTTTGATTTTTATTTTGAAAAGTCTTTAACTATTTTGGCTCGTCTTCATCGTATGGGGTTTATCCATAGGGATGCTTCTCTTACCAATTTTGCTATTTACGATGGACAGCTTTACTTAATAGATTTAGAAGCGATAACAAAAGTTTTTCCTCTTTTTCCTTTTTCCAGATTTAGAAATTTTGTTAACTTTATTAACGATGCTCTCAAGCGAGGAGTAGTAGTTGACCCGGAAAAGGTTCTTGAAATTTATCTGCGGGAGTTTAACTTTCCTTTTGGTCGTAGTTATTTAACTTCAAAGCTGTATGCTTTGCTTAGGAGAAGAGAGATTGAAAATTCTCATAATTCAGCTTAGACAGTTGGGAGATATTCTTCTTTCTTCTCCTCTTGCACAAGCAATTAAGGCGGAGTTTGACGCAGAAGTTCATTTTTTAACTTCTCATATCGGAAGTAATTTGCTTAAAGGGAATCCCTATATTGATAAAATATTGACTCTTCATCAAGGAATTGTTTCGGAATTGAAGACTTTGTTTACTGTTAGAAGGGAAGAGTATTATGCTGTTATAGACGCTCAAAGAACCGGACGCTCAAAGAGGATTACGCTCTTTTCGGGAGCTCCCCTGAGAATTGCTTTCAGAAAGAGGGGTGAGAACTTCTACTACAACCGCCTCGTTGACTGGAAAAACAGGGGGTATACCGTTTGGGAGAGGCTGGAGCTCCTCAAACCTCTCGGAATTAAAAATCCTCCCCTTCTCCTTCCTAAGTTCTTTCTCCTTCCGGAGGAGGTTGAAAGGGGACGGGAGCTCCTAAGAGAGTTTAACCTGAGAGAGGGTGAATTTTTTGTAGTCGTTCCTACATCAAGGAGGATGGAGAGGAGCTGGGAGCCGGAGAAGTTCGGCAGACTGGCCGCCAAAATTTCCTCTTTAACCTCTTTAATTCCACTCTTTGCTTACGCTCCCGGAGAGGAGGAGTTTGCCCGTTTAAGCTTTGAGGCCTGCGGTAAGGGAGTGCTCCTTCCCTCTCCTCTGCCCGTTAGGTTGTTCGGAGCTCTGCTCTCCCTCTCTGCCTTCTCCGTCGGGAATGACTCTTTCTCCTCTCACCTCTCCTTTGCCCTTGGTAGAAAGACCTTCGTCATCCTCGGACCCAACGAGGGCTGGTTTCCCGAACACCCTCTGGTAGTAAAGGTAAAGAAGGGGCTTGAGTGTCAGCCCTGCGGAAACTGGAAAGGGTGTGATAGGGGGCTTGAGTGCTATAGGGCCCTTTCTCCGGAAGAGGCCTTTTCTCAGCTACAGGGAGAACTGTAGGTCAACGAGCCTCCTGTACTCGGGGAGCTCCCTGTAGAGCTCCTCGTGGCTGCCTTTACCCGCTACCCTTCCGTCTTTCATAAAGATTATCTCGTCACTGTTTAGAACCGTTGAGAGCCTGTGGGCTACTGTAATTAAAATCCTGTCTTTAAACTTTTCGTCTATTGCCTTCTGGATTGCCTTTTCGGTTTCGCTGTCAAGGGCGCTCGTTGCTTCGTCTAAAATCAGAAGGTCGGGGTCTTTCAGAACTGCTCTTGCTATTGCGATTCTCTGCCTCTGGCCTCCAGAAAGCTGAATTCCCCCCTCTCCGATTAACGTATCGTAGCCCTGAGGCAGGGATACTATAAAGTTGTGAATGTTTGCAATTTTCGCCGCTTCAACTATCTCCTCAAAGGTAGCGTCGGGTTTCCCTATTGCGATGTTTTCCCTGATGGTTCCCCTGAAGAGGATTATCTCCTGTGAGACCATTCCTATCCTTTTCCTTAAGTAAAGGAGTTTATAGTTTTTGTAGTTCTTCCCGTTAACCTCTATGCTCCCTTCGGTCGGATCGTAAAACCTGGGAATTAGGTTGACGAGAGTGCTCTTCCCGCTACCGCTCTTTCCGACTAAAGCATACTTTTTTCCCTTTAAAAACTTTAGGTTTACCCCTCTTAGGGCCTTTCTTTCGGAATTAGGGTACGAGAAGGAGACGTTTTTAAACTCAACCTTTTCTACCTTTCCTTTAAGCTTCTCTTCACCGTCTTTAAGCTGGTATTCGTCAGGGATAGAGAGGATTTTCTTTATTCTCTCGGCAACTGCACTTGACTGCTGAATTTTGTTGTAGTTCTGCCCTAACTTTCTTATGGGTTCGTAGGCCATTATGAGGGCTATTATGAATGAGAAAAAGGCTCCTGGAGTGGTGTTCCCCAAAAGAACCTCCCTTCCTCCGTAGAAAATCAGGAAGCCTATTAAGAGGGCTCCCGTTATTTCAACAACCGGCGGGTAGATTCCCTCAACGAGCTTTATCTTCATAACCTCCTTCAGATACTTTTCGTTGTCCTTTCTGAAGAGCTCCGAAAATCTCCTTTCAAGGCCAAAGAGCTTTATCTCTCTTACGTTTTTAACCCCCTCAAAAAGGTGGTTTGTTATCAGGGCAAGTCTGTTCTGCATCCTGTCTGTGTAGCGCTTTATCCTCTTTCCGATTTTTGAGATTATGTACCCTACGAGTGGCAGGCCTATGAATCCTATTAAAGCGAGCTTAAAGTCTTGATAGAAAACTACTCCAATTAAACCTGCGGCCGTCAACAGATTCCTGATGAAAGTTGCAATCTGCCTTGAGGTAAAGTCCTGAAGTAGGGAAGTATCGTTTATGACCCTTGAGACAAAGCTTCCCGGGGGCTCCTTCAAAAAGTGCTCAATGGGAAGCCTTATTACCTTCTCGTAGAGCTCCTGCCTTAAAGTTGCAATTACCCTTTGGCCTATGTAGGCCATTGAGTAGTAGTTTATAAAGAAAACGATTCCCTTAAAGGCCACCAGCCCAATTAAGATGAGGGGAATGAGCTTAATCATTTGGGGGTCTTTGTTTACAAAGACCGAGTTGACCACTACCTTAACGAAGTAGGCAAGGTAGGAGGTTATTGCGGCGTTTAAAATCAGGGTTATTAGGGAAACGGCTACTAAGAACTTTAGCTCTTTTAAATATCTGAAGAGCCACCAGGGGAAGCTTTTCATAGAGACCTCCTAAGGGGCGTAGAGGAGGCTTCTTATTTTAAACCACCTGAGGCTCTTTTTCTCCCCTACTGCCAGCCTCTTTACCCTGCAGGAGAGTCTTCTGTTCCAGCCCCTTTCGGTTGTGAAACAGTAGCGGTAGCCGAGCTTTTTTGCCGTTTCAAGGAGTTCCCCGTTGTAAATTCCCCAAGGGAAGGCTATTGAGTTAACTTCCTCTCCCAGCCTCTCTTCAATAATCTCCTTTGAGGTTAAGAGCTCCCTCTCTGCCTCTTCCCTTTCCCTTACCAAAATACTTGTTAGGGGAGTTCCGGGTTTTACCCTTTCCCTCTCCTCTTCCGGCAGGGAGAAGAGCCTCCAATCCCTCCCCTCTCCCTTGAAGGGCTTTCCTCCTTTTCCTACTGCCGCTCTGTGGGTTAGAGCGTGGGATTGAACGGAGAAAACGTCTCCCATTCTTTTCAGTTCACCCCAGCTTAGAAAAGCCGAGTTATCCCCTTTCAAAAAGGAGTTTTTAAAGGCCTCGTAAGTTGAAGCGTTTGAGGGTTCCGGAGTTTCTCTTACCTCCTGAGAGTCAAGAAGCCTCTCTGGGGAGACGAAGATAACCGCCGGAAGGGAAAGCTCCCTCAAAATAGGATAAGCGTAGTAGAAAACATCATAAAAACCGTCGTCAAAGGTTATTAGAACCAAGGGAAAGGATGAATTTCCCTTTGCGGCCTCTTTGAGGGAGAGGACGTTAAAGTGCCTTTTTAAAAACTCCATCTGCTTTTTGAACTCTTCGGGGCGGACGCCAAACTTTGGATGTACCCTGTGGTAGAGGAGAACTAACATTAACCTACCTTAACAAGGTCTGAGAGAATTCTCTTAACCACCTCTCTCCAGTGGAACTGTTTACCGTACACTTTTGATTTTACCATCAGCTCCTTTGTTCTTTCGGGGTTTTCCGTTACCCTCCTGAAGGCTTCAATGAAGGACTTTTCATCTTCCGGTTTATAGTAGAAGAAGTAATCCTTTGCCACTATTCTTACCGGCCTTATGTCAGAAGCAATCGTGGGTATTCCCATTGCTAAGTACTCGTAGACCTTTAAGGGAATGGTCTTCTGCCTTGTGGTAAAGGGGGCTACCATAATGTCAATATCAGCAAGCTCAAGGGGAATCAGGTCTTGAGGAATGAAGCCGGTAAACTTTACCCTCTTATGGACTCCGTACCTCCTTGCAAGCTCAAAAGCCTTTTCAACCCTTTCGGCCTTTCCTCCTATAACTTTCAGCTTTACCGGAAGGTTCCTTATGGCCCTGAGGAGGAAGTCTATTCCTTTTTCTGGGTTGAGACTTCCTACGTAGCCTAAGGTGTACTCCTCTTTCTGTTTAAAATCGTGAGAAAGGTTTATAAACTCGTCCCTTACAGGGTAGTGGTAAGTCCAGAGTTTAACTTTGGACATTTCTTTAAGCTCATCGTAAACCTTCGGGGAGACAACGTAGGTTAAGTCTGCCCTCTTTACCGCTTCAAGGAAGGGCTTATCTTGATGGTTCTCAAAAACGATTTTAAAGTTTAGTAGCCCCTTTAACCTTGAGAGTTTCACCACGTGGTCGGCCTTCGTTAAGAAGACCCAGTTGTTTGAGTATTGATTTGACCTTAGGTCTTTTACGAGCTTAATGAAATTCTTTAAAGAGGCCAACCCTTTGTGGCTGGAGGATAGGAAAAGGTGAAGGTGGTGGTTAAATTCAATTCCTACGAAGGCACTCAGCTCATCCCTTCCCTTCCCCGGCTCAAGGTTTCTCATGTAGAGGTAAGCGTCAACTCCGTATTTTGCAAAGTAGGCCGAAATGAGTATCTGACGAATTGAATGGGCGCTTGAATCAAAGGCAGCTATGGGTCCGAGCCTGTAAACCTTGAAGTCGGTCTTTATCAACTCTAAAATACCTCCCTATGAAGAAAGTAGCTCTATTCTACAAAACCTTTAGTACTTACGGCGGTCAGGAGAAGGTCGTCTATAACTTTGCCCACTTTCTTGCCGAAAAAGGTTATAGGGTGGAAGTTTACGCCTATAAGGTGAAGGCCTCCCCTGAACTCCCCGGTGTAGTTGTAAAGAAAGTTTTTATTCCTAATCTCGGGCGGGCCTTCAGGAATCTCTCTTTTGCCCTCCGCTCCTATTTTATCGCAAGAAGGTTAAAAGAGGAAGGGTACATTATTGTGGGCTTCGGTAAGACCTTCTACCAAGACCTCTTTCGGGCTGGTGGAGGCGTCCATAAGTACTACGTTGAGAGGGCAAAGTATAAATATGTGTCGGAGGTGGGTAGAAGACTCTACTCCTTAAGGAAAAAGCTCCTCCCTTCCTACTGGATTACTTCGTTTATTGAGAAGTTGACCTTTGAGAGCTCCCACCTGAAGGCCGTTATTGTCCCTACCGACTTCGTTAAAGGGCAGATTTTGAAGTTCTACTCCCCTAAAGCCCGGCTTGTTGTTATAAGGAACGGCGTTGACCTTGAGAGGTTTTCTCCTACAAAGAGGTATTTAGGAAAGGAGCTCCGTAAAGAGCTTGGAATACCCGAAGGTGTTTTTGTCTTCTCTTACGTTTCAACAAACTTTGAGCTTAAAGGTTTTCAATACCTCCTCAAGGCATGCGAGATTCTGAGGAGGAAGGGGCTTAACTTTAAGCTGATTGCCGCCGGTGAGGAAGGAAATAGGTGGAGAAGAGAGGTAGAGAGGAGGGGGCTCAAAGATACGGTTTACCTGTTGGGAAGGATAAAAGAGGTTGAGAGGGTTTACCTCGCCGGAGACTTTTTTGTCTATCCTACCCTTTTTGACGCCTCTTCAAATGCGGTTCTTGAAGCAATGGCCTGCGGGATTCCGGTTATAGCCAGCAGGTACTCCGGAACCGGTGAGCTTGTTGTTAATGGAGTTTCGGGATTTTTGGTAGACTCTCCCGAAAATCCTCAAGAGATTGCCCGAAAGATGGAGCTTGCCTTAAAAAGCCCCTTTAGAGAGATGGGGAGCTCTGCAAGGAGGGAGGTTGAAAAGTACCCCCAGGAGAGGGTCTTTGAAGAGTACGAAAAACTTCTACGAAGCCTTTATTAACGGAAAACTCTTTGCTTACTTTCTTCTCTTTTCAATTCCCGTTTCTATCCCCTTAACGAGACTTTCGGTTAAGTTCCTATTCGTTTGGTTTATTTTGAGTCTCCTCTTCTTAAGGGCAAAACCTAAAATCGTTAAAAAGGACTTAATTGCCCTTCTCTTTCCCCTTTATCAGCTTTCTCTCTCGGCTTTTAAAGGTACTCTTACGGCCTTTTTCAGAGCTCCCAACGGTCTTACTCCGGTACTCTCTTACTGGGTTAGGTTTTCGGAGGCTGATGTCGTCGGGGGGTTAAATCTTTTTCTCCTCGGAGCGGCTTTTCTCTCTATCGGCTCTTGCGTTCAGTCCCTCTTCTCCGTTCCCGATTACAGGCTCTTCTTTTCGGGAAATTTCCACCTCCACCTATCAGTTCATCGCCCTAACCACACTTTCGTGGGACACCCTCTAACGGCCGGAGCTCTCGTCTCTGCCGCCTTTATTCTCTCCCTTCTGCTCTACCTGAGGCACAGGAGAGCTCTCTACCTTCTTTCGGCCCTTTTGAACCTCTCTGCCGTTATTCTTCTCTTTAACAGGACTTACTGGGTGGCGGTTTTATCTTTTTCCTTCGTTATCTTCTTTTTTATCCTGAGGAATTTGAAACTTTTTGCTATTCTCACTCTGGCCTTTGCCGTTTCCATCTTCTCCGTTCCTCAGCTAAAGGAAAGGTTTGTTTCAATCTTTGACGTTAAACACAACGGCAGCAACAGGTACAGAATTGCCATGTGGGTCGGCGCCCTGGAATTCTTTTCACAGGCGCCTCTTTCGGAGAAGCTTTTTGGGGTCGGAAGGGATGGGTATAGGAAGGAAGTGAAGCCCTTTGTTGAGAGGGCTCAGAAGAGGTTTTCCCTTCATCCTCATTTCTTTTCTCACCTTCATAGCGACTACATAACCGTTCTCATCTGGTATGGAATTTTGGGGCTCTTTATTTTTCTCTTTACTTTCTTCTACTTTATGTGGGTAAACTTAAAGGCTTTTAGGGGGACGGGAGATTACCTCTACCTTTTCTTTTTCTCTTTCTACCTTCTAATTCTCGTAGGGGGAGTTTTTGAGTATAACTTAGAAGACGAGGCGGTTAAGTATATGATTTACGCTTTTATGGGGCTTAACGTTAAGCTTTTAGCCGAAAAAGGAGCTCCTTGACGTTCTCATAAGGGTCCCCTTTCTCAAAGGCCGCCCTCACTACGGCTATACCTGCAGGCTTACAGGCGGCAACCTCTTTTATGTTCTCTTTGAAGATTCCCCCGATTGCAACTACTGGGAGCTCCGCGATTTTTACCGCTTCACAGAGTTTCTCAACTCCTACTACCGGGTCGGGGTTCTCTTTGGTTGTAGTAGGGAAAACGGGGCCGAAACCAATGTAGTCAATAAACTCCCTCTTCCTGTTTGCCTCTTTTACTTGCTCAAGGTTGTGGGTAGAGAGGCCTACTATAAAATCCTCTCCTGCAATCTCCTTGGCGTACTCAACGGGTAAGTCGTCCTGCCCAAGGTGAACTCCGTTTGCTTCTGCGGCAAGGGCAAGGTCAAGCCTGTCGTTAACTATGAAGAGGGCGTCGTGGTGTTTTGTCGCTTCCCTTACTAAGAGGGCCTCTTCAAGCATTTCTTTTGTCGTTTTTTTCTTTGCCCTGTACTGAACTACTTTTGCTCCGCCGAAAATTGCCCTCTCAACGGCTTCATAGATATTAAAGACGTTTAAGAAACGCTCGTCGGTTATTACGTAGAGGAACGGCCTTTCGGCGGGGAGCTCTCTCATAGGCGGGTTTTCTCCCGGAGGGGATTTTTATTAATGGTAGGGCCGAGGGGTTTCGAACCCCTGACCTCCACCGCGTCAAGGTGGCGCTCTCCCACTGAGCTACGGCCCTACTTCAGGCTAACCAGAAATATAGGCCTACTGCTGCTGTTCGGCAAGCTCCTTTTCAAGCTGAGCGACTGCAGAGGCTACCCTTGACTGCCTCCTTGCGGCCTCGTTCTTGTGGATAGCTCCCCTTGCGGCAGCCCTCTCAATCCACTTCATTGCAACCTTGAGCTGCTCCTTAGCCCTTTCAAGGTCTTTCTGGGCTACTGCCTCAAGAACCTTCTTGGCCTCGGTCTTCATTCTCCTTACGTAGTACCTGTTCCTCTCCCTTCTCTTTATGTTCTGGCGGAGCCTTTTCTTAGCAGACTTGGTGTTGGGCATTACCTTCCTCCGGCACAAGGTTAAATTTGCAGGGTGAAGTTTATAGCAAACTTTTCTGGAAGGCAAGGAGTCAAGGGGCTATAATAAGGGGCAAAAAGGAGGTTTCTATGCACGTTTACTTCTACCCCAAGGATAACACCCCTGGCTGCACCAAGGAGGCCGAGGGTTTTAATCAGCTTCTACCCGAGTTTGAGAAGCTCGGTGCCGTTGTTATTGGCGTGAGTCTCGACTCGGTTGAGAGCCACAGAAAATTTAAAGAGAAAAAGGGCTTAAAGGTTAAGCTTTTGAGTGATGAAAGTAAAGAGGTTGTAAAGGCTTACGGCGTCTGGCAGAAGAAGAGCTTCGGCAAGGGGTACTTCGGGGTTGTCAGGACCACCTACTTGATAGACCCTGAAGGGAGGGTTGCAAACCTTTGGAAGAGTATAAAAGTTAAAGGCCGTTCGGAGGCCGTTCTTGAGAAACTAAAAGAACTCAGGAGGAAATCATGAAAAGACTGTTAACTGCTTTAACTCTCTTTGTTGCGGCCACTTCAACGGCCGGTGCCATAACAATCTCGGGCGGTGCAGGTGCCTGGAGGGAGAAACCATCAGGTTGGATTGAGTATACGGAGAACGGTGCGGTTGGTTCGGCTACTACAGAGGTTGATGTTAAGGATGATCTTCACGTTGGAGATGAAACAAAGGCCTTTGGCTGGTTTAAAATTTCAGACATCCCGATTCCCCTCTTCCCCGACGTTAAGGTAAGGTACACTCCCATGAGGTTTACCGGCAGCGGCTACGCAACTACTACTTTTACTTTTGGTGATATTACTGTTCCGACCGGAAGAAAGGTTGACAGTAAGCTTGAGGCCAATCAGTTTGACGTAATTTTGACTTACAACTTCCCCGTAATCGGGAAAATTGGCGATAAGTTTAACCTACAGTGGGGCGTTAACGTTAAGGTTATTGACGGCTACGCCAAGGTAAAGTACCTTGACCCGACCTCCGGCTGGAAGGAAGACAGCAAGAGCGCAACGATTCCCGTTCCTATGGCTCACCTTGAAGGCGAAATTAGGCCAATTAACCTCTTCGGCCTTTCTTTTGAGGGCAACTGGATTGGATACTCGGGAAGTCAGTTTTACGACCTCGTCGGGGAGTTTAAGGTTTACCCGGTTAAACACCTCTTTGTCGGAGTCGGCTACAGGTACCAGAGGTTGAAAATTGACGACATCAGCGACGTCTCCTCCGACCTTAAGGTTAAGGGAGCCTTTGCTGAAGCAGGATTTGTCTTTTAGGGAGAGCTATGAACAGGAAAGTAAGAGAGCTTAAAGCCTACCCTATGGACAGGCTGGTCAGGGCCAAGGAGGAGCTCCGCCGTAAAGGGGTAAAGATTTACGACTTCGGAACCGGCGACCCGAAGGAGCCTACCGCTCCCTTTATAAGGGAAGCTTTAAAGAAGGCCGTTCCGGAGGTCAGTCAGTACCCTACCGTTAAGGGGAAACCCGAGCTCCGAAAGGCCATTTCTGAGTGGTTCTTTAACCGTTTCGGCGTTGAGCTTGACCCCGAAAGTGAGATTATTCCCAGCGCCGGCTCTAAAGAGGCAATTTTCCACTTCCCCCTCGTCTTCGTTGATACCGATGGCCCAAAAACCAAAGTAGTTTTTGGTACTCCCGGCTACCCGGTTTACGAGAGGGGAGCTCTCTTTGCCGGCGGCGAGGCGGTTCCCGTTGAGCTTAAAGAGGAAGACGCCTTCCTCTTAAGGCTTGATAAACTCCCCAAGTCCCTCCTTGAGGAGACGGCAATTGTCTGGATTAACTACCCCCACAACCCCACCGGGGCGGTAGCTCCCCTCTCTTACCTTGAGGAGATTTACGGAATCTGCCGGGAGAACGGGATAATCCTGTGCTCGGACGAGTGCTATACCGAAATCTACTTTAACGAGCCTCCCCACTCGGCCCTTGAGGTCGGAAGGGAGGGAGTTGTCGTCTTTCACTCCCTATCAAAGAGAAGCGGTTTAACGGGATACCGCTCCGGCTTCGTTGCGGGAGATAGGGAGATTATAAAGACCTACCTCCGGTACCGCTCCTCCTTCGGCGTTGCCTCCCCCGATTTTATTCAAGAGGCGGCAAGGGTGGCTTGGCTTGACGAGGGCCACGTTGCCGAGAGGAGGGAAATCTTCAGACAGAAGAAGGAAATCTTTGAGGAGTTCTTTAAAAAAATAGGGTTAAAGCACCTTCCGGTAGAGGCCACATTCTACTTCTGGGTTAAACTTCCCGAGGGAGTTAGCGGCGAGGAGTACGCCCTTCACCTGCTAAACTACGGAATAGTAATCTCTCCCGGCGAGTTTTTCGGTAAGGGAGGTGAGGGCTACTTCAGAATTGCCCTCGTTCCCACCCCCGCCCAGTGCAGGGAGGCGGTTGAAATTTGGGAAGAAGCTCACCGGGAGTTTATGGAGAGGCTAAGTTGAAGCTGAGGGAGAAGAAGAGCCTGATTTCTGACGTTAACCTCTCGCCGATTCTTGACCTCTCTCTTATGCTCGTGATTTTCCTTGCCGTCACAACCGAGTTTATAAACGGCGGTGAGATAAAGGTGCAGGTTCCCAAGGGAGGGGCGGCAATTGAGGCGAGCTCTCAGGTTGTTAAGGTTGTAGTTGATAAGTGGGGGAAAATTTACTATCAAGGGAAGGAGTTTAAAGACCCCCTTGAGCTTGTGAAGGCCCTTCCCAAGGATAGGAGAATCTACATAAAGGCCGACAGGGAAACTCCTTACCGGTTCGTCTTTAACCTCCTTGATACTTTAAGGAAGGCCGGAATAAAGAAGGTCTCCTTGGTGGGGCGGAAAGTTGATTAGAAAGTGCTCCTTTTTTACCAAGACAGAGGAGGAAACTCTTACTCTCGGAAGGCTTCTGGGCTCCTTGCTTCCTAAGGGGGCTTTCTTGATTTTAAAGGGGGACTTGGGCTGCGGGAAGACAGTTCTTACCAGAGGAGTAGCCTCGGCTTTGGGGATATCGGAGGAAGAGGTCTCCTCGCCCTCTTTCAACGTAGTTCACGACTACGGGAGCCTCGTTCACATTGACTTTTACAGGCTCTCTTCACCTGAAGAAGTTTACGACCTCGGCTTTGAGGAGATTTTGGAAGATGAGAGAGTAAAAGTAGCAGAGTGGGGAGAGCTGGTCAGGGATTTTGTTGAAAACCCCATAACTGTAGAGTGTAGGGAGGTTGAAGGGGGCAGGGAGTTTACCCTCTACGACCCTACGGGTAAAATCTGCCAGCAATTAACCAAACTCTGGAGGGAGCATGTCAAGGATAGTTGACGTTAGGGCAAGGGAGATTTTGGACTCAAGGGGAAACCCTACAGTTGAAGTTGAGGTAACCCTTGAGAGCGGAGCCGTAGGAAGGGCTGCCGTTCCCAGTGGAGCCTCAACGGGAGAGAAGGAGGCCCTTGAGCTGAGGGACAAAGACCCCAAGAGGTACATGGGTAAGGGAGTCCTTAAGGCCGTTAAGAACGTTAACGAGGTTATTGCCCCGGCTCTTGTGGGCGTTGAGGCTACCGAGCAGGTGAACGTTGACAGGTTGATGCTTGAGCTTGACGGGACTCCCAACAAGAGCAACCTCGGTGCAAACGCAATCCTCGGCGTCTCAATGGCCGTCTGCAGGGCTGCTGCTCAGGAGCTCGGCCTTCCCCTCTTCAAGTACCTCGGTGGGGCAAACGCCAAGGAGCTCCCCGTTCCCATGATGAACATCTTAAACGGCGGAGTCCACGCAGACAACAACGTTGACCTTCAGGAGTTTATGATTATGCCCGTAGGGGGTGAGAGCTACAGCGAAGCCCTTAGAATGGGTGTTGAGGTTTACCACACCCTTAAAAAGGTCTTAAAGAGGATGGGACACTCGACGAACGTAGGAGATGAGGGAGGGTTTGCTCCTAACCTTTCCTCAAACGAGGAGGCCCTTCAGGTAATCATGAGGGCGATTGAGGAGGCCGGCTACACCCCGGGAGAGGATATAGTCCTCGCCCTTGATGCAGCTTCATCCGAGTTTTACAAGGGAGACGGAGTTTACGAGCTTGCCGGAGAGGGCAAGAGGCTCGGCAGGGAGGAGCTGGTTGACTTCTACAGGAAGTTAGTGGAGAAGTACCCCATTATCTCAATTGAGGACGGAATGGCCGAGGACGATTACGAGGGCTGGAAGTTATTGACCGCTGCTTTGGGAGATAAGGTTCAGCTCGTCGGAGACGACGTCTTCTGCACCAATACGGAGCTCCTTCGCATCGGAATTAAGGAGGGCTTTGCAAACTCAATCCTCATAAAGCTCAATCAAATCGGAACTGTCAGCGAGACCCTTGACACGATAGAGATGGCAAAGAGGGCAAACTACACTGCCGTTGTCTCCCACCGCTCCGGCGAGACCGAAGACCCCTTCATTGCCGACCTTGCAGTTGCGGTAAACAGCGGCCAGATTAAGACGGGAGCTCCTGCCCGCAGCGAGAGGAACGCTAAGTACAACCAGCTTTTGAGGATTGAGGAGCTCCTTAACGGCTCTGCAGTCTTTAGGGGAATGGAAGTCTTCTACAACCTTGAGTTTTAACCTCCGGGGGCTCCTGCCCCCTTAAACTTACTTCGGAGTTTACTTGGCTGAGGAGATTGAGAAACTCGTTCACTACCTGAAGGGAGACCCGAACATTATATTCGCATACCTTTTCGGCTCTTACGCTCTGGGTTTAAACGGTAGGGATAGTGATATAGATATTGCCGTTTACTTCAAAGAGCCTCCCGAAGGCGATTTGTACCTTGAGCTCCTCGTAAAGCTTTCAGAGGTTGCGGGTAGAGATGTTGACCTTCTGGTCCTAAATAGAGCTTCTCCCTTTATGCGCTATCACGTTTTAAAGAGCGGTAAGCTCCTCTTTTCAAAGAGCCTTGAGGTTTTGGCCGACTTTAAGGAGAAGACCCTAAAGGATTATGACGAGTACTTGTGGCTGAGGAAGGCTTATGGGGATTGATAGGGAAGTGGTTGAAAGGAAGTTGAGGAAGATTGAGGAATTCCTGAGAGAGCTCCGGGAGATTAAAAATATCGGCTTTTCTGATTACAGGAGGGACGTAGTTGTTAAGAGGTTCATTGAGAGGAATCTGGAGCTGTCTGTTGAGCAGATGGTAGATGTGTGTCGTCATATAGTTTCAAGGCTCTTTAGGGAAGTTCCCGAGAGCTACTCCCACTGTTTTGAACTCCTTGCAGGTAGAGGAGTTATACCCGTTGAGCACCTTGAGATTTACAAGAAGATGGTTAAGTTCAGGAACCTTCTGATTCACCTTTACGAGGGAGTTGACGATTCCATCGTTTACGGTATTTATAAAAATCACCTTAAAGACTTTGAGCTCTTTATTTCAGACATTCGTAAATTCCTTAAAACCCTTCCAAATTAGCCCTTCCCACCTAAATTTCTATCTCCGAATTTCAGCAGGAGGTAGCTCTATGGAAATTGCTCAAATTGTTGAAAATATGGAGTTTATAAGGGAGAGCTTCAGAGAGTGTGAGCTTAAGGAGTTTAGCTTAAAGAGGATAGGGGAGCTCTCATTTAAGTACTACTGGGACTACAACTGCGAGTACGGGGTTATAACGGCCTTTAAAAGAGAGGCCGGCCTCTGCGTTGACTACCCTCAGGTTAAGGCCTTCTCACCGACCCTTCCCAACAGGTGGAACAGGGTTTGCGGTGCCATAACCGGTGCCTTCTGGGTTTTTGCCCTTACCTTAGAGCCCTCGGAATTTGAGGAGGCCGTAGAGAAGCTCGTTAGGTTTCATAACGAAACTCCCCTACCCGTCTTTAGAGCTCCCAAAACTCCTTTCCTTCCTAAAGCTCCTGCCCTTTCAATAGTTTGCAGGGATTCAGTCCTCAACTGGTGCAGGGCTACCGGCGTTCACCCTAAAAGTACGGAGAGGAGCTACAGGTGTGCAGCCATAACGGCCGACGTTGCCGTTAAGTGCGGACAAATCGTAAGGGAGCTCAGCCCGGTAGGTTAGTATGAGCTTTACCGAGCTCTACCTCTTTATAGTGGCGGCCGTCTTCTTCGGCTACGTTCTGGCCGCCCTTTTGGTTGAAACCGGTTTTGTCAACTGGCTGGGGCTTAAGACCCTTCCCCTTGCCCGCTTCGGAATTCACCCCCTCTTAACGCAGGTTCCCGTTATCTACCTCGTCTCCCCCCGGGCTGCCCACGTTGTTGCTTCAGAGCTCCTTAAGGAGGGAAAAGTAAAGCCTGCCGACCTCTACCTTACAATCCTTGCAACCAACTTCCCCATGAGACTAATGTTCCTCTACCGCTACTACCTTCCCGTTCTCCTTCCCCTAATCGGAGTTATAGCCGTTTACTACGCCCTTCTGAGGCTTGCCTTTGACTTTATTCTGCTCTTTGTAGTATCCGTAATCGGGAGGCTCCGTTATAGAAACCTCTCCCTTCCCCGTTATTCCTTCGGGAGTTCCAGAATCAACCTCTCCTTTCCTGCTCTCCTTGAGGGGTTAAAGAAGGGGGCGAAGGAGGGCTTTCTCTTTACCCTAAAGTTCACCCCCCTCTTTTTCTTTGTCGTCTTCCTCATAAAGGCAGGGGCTATGGAGTGGCTTACGGTGAAGCTAAAGCCCTACCTCGGAAGGCTCGGCTTTAACTCCCTTGAGATAACCTACATAACCACCGCCGCAATCAGCCCTCCGGTTGCCTACGGTTTAATAAAGGTGATGCTCAAGGAGGGGATAAAGACTGCACACATTCTCGGGACTATGGCCGTGGGGAACGCCATGTTCTCACTTTTGAGGAGCTGGTGGGCTTACCTCCTTCCCTACTACCTCGGCCTCTACCCGTTGCGGATTACGGCCGTTCTCCTTCTACTTCAGGCAGGCCTTCCGATTTTATATAACTTTACAGTCGGGATAGCCCTCGTAAAGTTCTTTTAGGCGGGAAGATGGACGGAGAGCTTAAGAACTTCCTCTACAGGTTAAAGAGGTTTATGGCCTCTAAGGAGGGGTGGGTTGTACTTGTTGAGGGTAAGAGGGATAAGAGGGCCCTTGAGAAGTTTGACATAGGGCCGGTCTATACGATGAGGGGGAGGAAGTTTCACGATATCGGGGAGGAGCTCTCTAAGAAGTTTAAAGGAGTTGTCATCTTAACCGACCTTGATAGAACCGGAGAGGAGATTTACAGGAAGCTGACGAGGATTCTTGAGGGGTACGGACTTAAAGTTGACGGCTCCTTCAGGGAGGATTTGAGAAGGAGCGGGGTTAAATTTGTTGAGAAAATACCACAAATAGTGCTGGAGGAGAGATGGAGTTAGAGGGAATTGAAAAGGAGTTTGAGAGAGAGAAGGAGCTTGAGAGGGGGATATTTGAAGCCCTAAACAGGTTTAATAAGCCTTTAAGGGCGAGGGAGATAGCGAAGTACCTGAAAATCCCCCCCGAGGAGAGGGAAGCCCTGAGGGCGAAGTTGAAAGAGCTTGCCAAGAGCGGAAAACTGGTAAAGCTAAGGGGCTCAAAGTATGCCCTGCCCGAAAAGCTTGGGCTTGTTATAGGGAAGCTCTGCGTTTACAGGGAGGGTTTCGGCTTTGTTGATCCGTTAGAGGGCGGTAAGGGCGTTTTCGTTCCCGGCAGGAGCATGGCCGGGGCAATGAACGGGGATATTGTCGCCGTTGAGATAGTTAAAGAGGGAAGGGAAGGAAGGAGAGAGGGAAAAATTGTCTCGGTTATTGAAAGGGCGGTTAAGAAGGTTGTCGGAAGGGTTGAGAAGAGCAAGGGACAGTGTTTTGTCGTTCCCGAGGATAAGAGAATCCGATACGACATAATCCTAACCCACGCAGACTGCAAGAAGGTTGAGGACGGAGACTACGTTGTTGTTGAAATTGTCTCCTACCCTTCCGAAACAAGGGGCCCGGTAGGGAAGCTGGTTGAAAACCTCGGAAAGAGCGGCCCCAAGTTTGACATTGAGCTCATAATCAGGAAGTACGACCTTCCCACAGAGTTTCCCCCTGAGGTTTTAGAAGAGGCCGAGAAAATCCCCGACGAGGTCAGACCCGAAGACCTTGAAGGGAGGGTTGACTTAAGGGAGCAGCTCTGCTTCACGATAGACGGTGAGAACGCGAGGGACTTTGACGACGCCGTTGCGATTGAGGAGCTCCCTAATGGCCACTACAAACTCTACGTCCACATTGCCGACGTCTCCCACTACGTTAAGCCCGGCAGTGCCCTTGATAGGGAAGCCTACAAGAGGGGAACAAGCGTCTACTTCCCCGACCGCTGTATTCCCATGTTTCCTGAAAAACTCTCAAACGGCATCTGCTCCCTCAACCCTCACGTTGACAGGCTCACTTTCACCTGCGAAATGGAGATAAACAAGAAGGGAATAGTGGTTGACTACAAAATCTACGAGAGCGTAATTCACAGCAAGGCGAGGCTCACCTACACGATTGCCCAGAAAATCATTGACGGGGACAGTGAGGCCATAGAGAAGTTCCCCCACGTTGTTGACTCCCTCAGGAAGATGTACGAGCTTGCAAAAATCCTCCACAAGAAGCGCTACAAGAGGGGCTCCCTTGACTTTGACCTTCCCGAGCCGGTTGTTGTCTTAAACGCCGAGGGCGAGCCGATAGACATCTACAAGGCCGAGAGGCTCTGGAGCCATAGGTTAATTGAGGAGTTTATGATTGTTGCCAACGAGACCGTTGCCGAGTTTATGTTCTGGACCGACTACCCCAGCGTTTACAGGGTTCACGAATCTCCCGACAGGGATAAACTTCAGGAGTTCCTCAACTTCGTCCGCTCCCTCGGGATAAGAGTTCCTACTGTTAAGAACGACATTCAGCCCAAAATCCTCCAGAGGATTTTGGAGCAGGTTGAGGGTAAGCCGGAGGAGAAGTTAATTAACTACCTAATGCTGAGAACTATGGCCCGTGCCAAGTACTCCCCCGACAACATCGGCCATTTCGGTCTTGCCTCAACCTACTACACCCACTTTACCTCCCCCATAAGGCGCTACGCAGACTTAACCCTCCACAGGCTCGTCAAGATGGCCCAGAAGGGGCTCTTTAAGCCCGAGAGCATTCCGGCTTGGGAAGAGAAGTTAGAAGTAATCTGTAAGCACATTACAGAGCGTTCAATATTGGCCGACGAGGCTGAGAGGGACGTAATAGAGCTCAAGAAACTCCAGTTTGCCGCCAACCACGTGGGCGAAGTATTTGAGGCGGTAATTACGGGGGTAAGCGAGCAGGGGCTTTACGTTGAAACGATTGAGCAGGTTATTCCGGGCTTTGTTCACGTTGCAAGCTTAAAGAACGACTACTACATCTGCGTTCCCAAGCAGTACTGCCTCGTAGGTGAGAGGACCGGAAAGGTCTTTAGAATCGGTGATAGGGTTCTTGTAAGACTCCTCTCGGTTGATATTGAGAACAGGAGAGCCGAGTTTGAGATTGTGAGGAAGTTAAAGTGAGGACGGCGGTAATCTACGACGGCGTCTATCTGAAGCACGATTTACCGACCCACCCTGAGAACGCCATGAGGCTAAAGTACTTTATGGAGCCGGTTTTTGAGGAGTTTTCGGGAGCTCTCCCTATTTTAAAGCCCCGTCAGGTCTCCTATGAGCTCCTGACGGCCGTCCACAGCGAAAACTACGTTCAGGACGTAATAATCTCCTGCCGGGAGAGAGCTCCCGGCTTCTTTGACCCCGACACCTACTTTAACTCCTTTACCTGCGATGCCGCCCTTATGGCCGCTGGAGCGAACGAGGTGGGGGTGGAGCTCCTACTTAGCGGCGAGTTTGAAGCCTTTTTCTGTGCAGTCCGTCCTCCCGGCCACCACGCCGAGAGGGATAGGGCTATGGGCTTCTGCATCTTCAATAACGTTGCCGTTGCCGCCGTTAAAGCCCTCTTGATGGGTGCCGAGAGGGTCTTTATAGTTGACTTTGACGCCCATCACGGCAACGGAACCCAGCACACCTTCTACGAAAATGAAAGGGTTTTCTGCTTCTCAACCCACCAGTACCCCTTCTACCCCGGAACGGGCTCTACGGCCGAGAACAACTCCCACGTTTTAAACGTTCCCATGAAAGAGGGAAGCGGAGACAGGGAGTTTTTAGGGGTTTATTCCACCCTATACAGAAAGGCCGTTAAGGAGTTCTCTCCCGACATTATCCTCGTTTCTGCCGGCTACGACCTCCATGCCGACGACCCCCTGACAGGTCTTGAAGTTTCAGATGAAGGGGTAAGGGGGATAGTTGAGGAGATAGTTGACTCCGCCCTCTCCCTGAAAGTTCCCCTTCTCTTTACCCTGGAGGGTGGCTACAACCTTAATGCTCTAAAGAGGTGTAGCAGGACTACTTTTGATGTGTTATCATTTTAGCATAACGTAGACTATATGCTTTTTGAAAAATTTGTGGGTTAATTTTGGGAGGGGAAATGTCAAGTGTTTTGCTTTTAGGCAATGGGTTTAATAATTCTTTGCAGAACTTTATAGAAGATGAACGGTTACGTGAGGATATCCAACAAGTGATTGAATTGTGGCATGCGTTAGATGAGCGTTTGGGAGAGAACTTTAGTGAATCAGATTTAGAGAGGGTGTATGAAGCTTTTGATGTTTTAAGAATGCTTAAGTTCTTTGAAAAAAATGAGGTATACAAGTCGTGTTTTAATGAGTTACAGAATGCTGTTGATTCGGAACTTGCTAATACAATTTGGGATATTGTTGAAGGTTTTGTTAATTTGGAAACGAATGGATTTTATATTAGATTAGCTGACTACTTAAATAGGAGTCTTTTTAGGATTTTTCTTCCTTTTCAGGCTGTAAATAATAATAAAGTTTGCATATATACTACTAATTATGATGGTATTGCTGAAATAGTACTGGCGTACGATCCTAATGAAGAGGATGAAAGAAGAAGGATTAAATTACCGGATATGTTTGGATGGTGCCATGAAAAGTATAATTGTTTTTCCCAATCTAACTTTATAAGGGATTATGAAGAACCGAAACTTTTACATCTGCATGGTTCTTATAAATTCTACTACTATAATAGGCTATCTATTAAACTAAAACGGTCTTATATAAATGAATTTAAACAATTTGAGGAACCTATTATAATTCTGAATGCACCAAGACTTAAGGAAAGACAGATAATGCGTTATCCTGTTCTTGACGCTTATTTCTCTTCTTTTCAGTTTGATTTAAAACGTTATAATAAGCTAGTTATTTGGGGGCAATCTTTGAGGTCAGATCCTCATATACTTGAAACAATTAAAAAGTCTTTAGGCGAAAAGAAAAAAGAAGTAGAAAAAAAGAAAGATAGGTTTGAGTTTGAAATTGTTATTATAAATTTAGAAGATGAGCTTGAGAACATAGTTCGGTCAATTAAGCAGAAACTTGGTAATGGTTTAAGTAGGAAAATCAAATTTAATCAGATTAGTGCCAACGAAAGAACTTTTATAAACTTATTAAGAGAGGCGTTAAATCCTTAAGTGTGGCTCTGGCTTTCCCAAGTAGTAGCCCTGACCGTAGTGGACTCCGAGCTCCTTCACCTTCACATAGAGCTCCCTGCTTGAGACAAACTCCGCAATCGTCTTTATCTCAAGGTCTTTGCAGAACATAACTATGTGTTTAACCAACCTTTCAACATCTTTTGACCTGATGGTTTTTGATATCAGACTTCCGTCAATCTTTACGAAGTCGGGTTTAATAGTTGCAAGGTACTCGTAGTTTGAGTAGCCGCTTCCGAAGTCGTCAATTGCAAGGTAGGCTCCCAGCTCTTTAATCTTGTAGTAGAAGTTCTCAAGGATTTTCATGTCGCTGAAGGCCTCCGTCTCAACTACCTCAAAACAAACTTTGTCTGCTATGTCGTAGTGTTTGAGGGCGGCCGTAATCCAGTTAACCATACTCTTTGAGGCAAGGTCTTCTGTAGAGAGGTTTACGGAAATATTGATTCTGTGTTCAGCACACATTTTAAAGGCCTCCTCAAGGAGGGCCTTTGAGAGCTTCCTGTAGATTGCAATCTTCTTTGCAACGGCCAAAAACTGGCCGGGATTGAGGATTCCTTCGGGAGTTTTTATCCTCATTAAAGCTTCGTACTCAAAAACTTTCATACTCTCAAGCTCAACAATCGGCTGGAAGAAGGGAATCACCTTTTTCTTCTCAACGGCCTCTTTGAGCATCATTGCGATTTTTAAGTTCTTCTCAAGGCTTTCGTAAGTCCTTTCAAGCTCTTTGTCAAAAACGTAAATGTTGAGGTTCCTCCTCTTTGCCTCCTCCTCCGCTATTTCGGCCTCTATCAGCAGGTTATCCCTGTTTTTGGAAATTCCCGAAACGACGTCAAGTTTGAACTTTATGTTGTTCACCTCAAACTCCTTTGACTCAAGGTTTCTTATAAGCCTGCTCATAAGTTCTATAAACTGAGCATCGTTAAGGTCGCAGGCCAGAACTCCGAACTTGTCTCCCCTTATCCTGTAGACGAGACAGTTCTTACACTTCCTCTTAACCTCTTTTTTGAGGTTCTGGCCGAATGCCCTTAAAATCCTGTTTCCGTCCTCAAAGCCGAAGAGCTCGTTTAGGTCTCTAAAGTTCCTTATGTTTACGAGGGCGAAGTGAATGTTCCTTGAGAGCCCTATCTTTGAGAGGTCGTCAAAGAGCTTCTTCCTGTTGGGTAGACCTGTTATGTCGTCTTTATAGGCTATAAGTTTCAGGTTTCTCGTCAGCTTAAGGAGCTCCCTCCTTTTCTTCTTCAATTCTTTAATCATTTCGCTCAGCTTTCTGTTGTAGTTTAGGAGGGTTATTGAAGAGATTGCAATAATTGCCAAGATGACCGTTGAGGTTGAGGCGATTATCTTGTTCGCCCTCGTTAAAAACTGGCTCTGTAAGTAATACACGTTCCTCAGGAGCTCGTTATTTGTAGCGTAGGCCCCTATTACCCAGTTCCAATCGGGGTAGTACTTGAAGAAATAGAAGCGCTCCTCGGTCTTTACGAAAACTCCCCTTTTTAGCTTGTCAATGTCTACACCTTTGAGAGGAGAAGGTACCTCTTTAGAGTGGCTCAGGTCAAAGATGAAGGCGTCAAAGGCCTTCCCTACCGAGAGTATGTGCTCTTTAACCTTTTCCTTAATCTGAGAGGCGTAAACTCCTCCCCCTATTATCCAGTTGTAGGGCTTAAAGAGCTTTACGTAGGAGATTTTTAAGTCAACCTCCTTCGTGTGGGGCTTGTACCAGTGGTAGGAGACAAAACCCTCCCCTTCGGGAGAGTAGAGGACGACCCTTTCAAAGCTCCTGTGAACGAACTTTCCGTAGGTGTCTTTCCAGTTCCAGAGGCTCCTTCCCTCAATCTCGGGGAAGGCCGGGTTTAAAACTACTTTTCCCTTTACCGTATCTATAAAGACGTACCCCATTCCGTCAAAGAACCTGTAGCTTTTAAGGGCGTTCTTTATGAGGAGCTTTATCGTTTCGTCCCTGCACCTTCTCTTTTTGCAGAAGTTGTAGATTGAGTTTGCAACCGCCCAGGCATTCCTTACCTCTTCTTTTATCTCGTTTTTGTGTCTTTCCTCGCTAAGCTCTTTTTCTTTCTCAAGCATTTTTATGTAGGAGGAGACTGTATTCTGGAGTTTGCTTTTTGTTTCGCTTAAGACGGAGGTGTATATGGCGTCGTTAAGCTCGGTTTTGTAAAAGAGGTAAAAGAAGACGACCAGTATAAAGAGCCCTACGAGTGTGAAGAGGGTTAGGACGACGGGATTTATTGATGAGCTTTCTTTACCTCTCTTCACCTTTACCGCCTAACTGGTACAATTTCTCAAACCCTTCGGGAGGTCTCCCTTGAAGAAGCCCCCATATAAAGTTTACAAACGGAAGGAGAAGGAGAAAACCCCCGTTCACATCCCTGAGAGGATAGATACTCCTCAGGCCGAACAGCTCGTCTCCGACTTCTACAAGCTCCTTGACTTTATCTCCAAGCACAGGGCAAAGCTCCTGGGAATTTTGGCCTTTCTTTTTATTATCGGAGGCTCTTATTTGGGTTATAGCTTTTACGAAAGGAGCGTTGAGCTTAAGGCCGCAGAGCTGGTAGACAAGGGGCTCTACTACCTTGATAATGGTAATGAGAAGGAAGCCGTAAGCTACTTTGGGAAGGCAGTTAAGGAGTATAGGGGAGCTCCCTCAGCCCGCCTTGCCCAGTTTTTGCTGGGTAAGATTGAGAAGAAAGAGGATGAGCTCAAGCCCCTTGCCTCTTCAAATAGCTACCTCCTCGCCCCCCCTTCAAAGACGGCCCTCATAACCTGGGGAATTGATAAGGGGAAGGTTCCGCCCTATCAGGTTAAAAGGAATGAGTGGACTCACCCCGAGTACCTCTACGACAGGCTCCTTTTTGCGTTAAAGGAGGGGAAGGTTAAGGAGGCGGAGGACATCTACAACGCCTTAAGCGGAGACTACGGCTCCCTTCCGATTTCTTCCCTTGCCGGGAGGTTAGTGGAGTGAGGTTAAGGGTAGTTGAGGGAGCTTTAAAGGATGAGCTACTTACCACTTTAAGGAGCAGGGAAACTCCCCACTGGCTCTTCAGAGAAGCCCTTGAGAGGCTCGGTCTAATTTTGATTGCCGAGGCCTTAAAAGAGCTTAAGGTTGAGAGGGTAAAGGTAAAGACTCCGGTTGCCGAAGGCCTTTCGGGTAAGGTGGTTCAGGAGGTTGTTTTTATAGCCGTTTTAAGGGCGGGTCTCTCTCTGATTCCCCCTGCCCTAAACCTCTACCCTAAAGGGCGGATAGGTTTTATGGGAATTTACAGAAACGAGGAGACCTTAGAGCCTGTTGCCTACTATAAGAAATATCCCCTCGTTAAAGGGGCCAAGTACCTCCTCCTTGACCCGATGCTTGCAACGGGCGGAACTGCCCGTTACTGTATAGGGGAGCTCCTTAAAAGGGGCGTTCCTCCACAGGATATTGTCTTTGTCTCCGTCGTCTCCGCCCCTGAGGGGATAGAGAGGCTAAAGGAGTTTGAGAGGTTAACTCTCATTACGGCCTCTGTTGACGAGAGGTTAAACGACAGGGGCTACATAGTTCCCGGCCTCGGAGATGCCGGAGACAGGTTCTGCGGAACAGACGATGCGGAGGTGATAGAGGGCTATGGAGTACAGAGCTCTTAGGGGAGTTGAAGACTTAATTCCCCCCGAAAGTTTAAGGTTTGAAAGGGTCGTTGATGCCTTCAAGAGGGTAGTTGAGAGGGCCGGCTTTAAGGAGGTAATCCTCCCCGTCTTTGAGGAGGCGAGGCTCTTTACAAGGAGCGTCGGTGAGAGCTCCGACATCGTGAAGAAAGAGATGTATGTCTTTGAGGATAAGGGAGGAAGGGTTATAGCCCTTAGGCCCGAGGGAACCGCCTCTGCCGTTAGGGCTTACGTTGAGCACGGAGTTTACGCCAAAGAGCCCTTTACGAAGTGGTTTTACGTTGGCCCCATGTTCAGGTTTGAAAGGCCTCAGGCCGGCAGGAAGAGGCAGTTCTTTCAGGCCGGTGTGGAGCTCTTCGGCTTTTCACAGCCGGGAGCAGATGCGGAGCTCATAAAGGTTGCCGACGATATTCTCAAAGAGCTCTCTGTTGAGGCAACCCTTGAGATAAACTCAATCGGCTGTAAGGAGTGTAGGCCTAAGTACAGGGAGGCCCTGATTGAGTTCCTGAAGGAGAGGGTGGGACAGCTCTGCCCCGACTGTGTTGAGAGGTTTGAGAGGAACCCCTTAAGGGTTCTTGACTGTAAGAATGAGGGGTGCAGGCAGGTCGTCTCCGGCGCTCCTAAAATTACCGACTACCTCTGTGATGGGTGTAGGGAGCACTACGAGAAGGTTAAGGAGTACTTAAACCTGCTGGGGGTAGAGTTTAGGGAGAACCCCTTTCTCGTTAGAGGCCTTGACTACTACACCAGAACGGTCTTTGAGTTTAAGAGCTCCGGGCTGGGAGCCCAGAGTACCGTCCTTGCCGGTGGAAGGTACGACTACCTGATAGGGGAAATCGGAGGGCCCGAAACCCCCGCCCTCGGCTTTGCAATGGGAATAGACAGGGTGATGCTCCTCCTTCCCGAGCTTGAGGAGAAGAGGGAGGGAGTCTTCGTTATAACGAGGGGAGAGGAGGCCTACAGGGAAGGCCTTGAGCTCGTTAACTTTTTAAGGAGTAAGGGGATAAAGGCCGAAATTGACCACAGGCAGGGGAGCTTTAAAGCCCAGATGAAGGCCGCCGACAGGGTAAAGGCCGAGTTTGCCGTGATAATCGGCGAGGAGGAGGTTAAGGAGGGCTTTTACTCCCTTAAAGAGCTCTCAACCGGTAAGCAGGAGAAGGTAGAGACGAGGGAGGAGCTCTTAGCGAGGCTATGAAGAGGGTTCTAATTCTCGGCTCAACAGGTTCAATAGGGCAGAATACCCTGAAGGTTATTGAGGCCTTCCCCGAAAGGTTTAAGGTTGTGGGCCTGGTTGCCGGGACGAGAAAGGAGGAGCTCTTAGCTCAGGCCGAAAAGTTTAAGCCCGAGGCCGTTGCCCTTTACGGAGGGGAGCTCCCCGATAACCTTCCCTTTAAAACTTACTCCGGCCTTTCCGGTATAAGGAAGCTCATAGAAAAGGTTGATTTTGATATCTGCGTTGCGGCAATCTCTGGCTCTGCGGGAATTCTCCCTACCTACTGGGCGGCTAAAAAGGGGGGAAGGCTCGCCCTTGCAAACAAGGAGGCCTTAGTCTGTGCGGGGAAGTTCGTAAAGGAGGTTGCCCGGGAGATTATCCCCGTTGACAGCGAGCACTCTGCAATCTTCCAGTGTTTGAAAGGAGAGGAGCTCAAGGATGTTAAGGAGATTATCCTCACGGCCTCCGGAGGTCCTTTCAGGGAGAGGGAGGAGCTTGATAGCGTAAAGCCCGAGGAGGCCCTGAAGCACCCCAACTGGGAGATGGGTAAGAAGGTTACCGTTGACTCTGCAACTTTGATGAATAAGGGTCTTGAGGTTATAGAGGCCTACTGGCTCTTCGGTCTGCCCTTAGAGAGGATAAAGGTCGTTATCCACCCCCAGAGCATAGTCCACTCAATGGTTAAGTTCCGCGACGGCTCGGTAATCTCCCAGATGGGAGCTCCCGACATGAAAATCCCCATAGCCTACGCCCTCTCCCACCCCGAAAGGCTCCCCCTCCTTGATAGCTTCCCCTCCTGTGAGATTGACTTCTTCGGCCTTGAGCTTACATTCTACGAGCCCGATACCCAAAGGTTCCCCTGCCTTAAGCTCGCCTACGAGAGTTTAAAGAGGGGCTACCCCTACCCGATAGTCCTCAACGCCGCAGACGAGGTTGCCGTAGAGCTCTTCTTAGAGGGTAAGATTAAGTTTACCCAGATACCCCTCCTAATTGAGGAGGTCTTAAACTCCTCAGACTTTCCCCCTCCGGGGAGCGTTGAGGAGGTCGTTGAGATAGATAGAAGGGCGAGGGAGCTTGCCCGGAAGGTGGCACAGAGGTGGCTTTAGATAGGGGAATGGTTCACGTCTATACGGGAAACGGCAAGGGAAAGACCTCCGCCGCCCTCGGCCTCTGCTTAAGGGCTGTTGGCAGGGGGCTGAAGTGCTGTTTCATTCAGTTTATTAAGGGCGTTCCTACAGGAGAGATGGAGGCAGTAAAGCACCTTCCCGGCTTTGAGTTCTACCAGACCGGAAGGCCCGGCTACGATTTTAGGATTACAGATGAGGACTTTAAGAGAGCCCGGGAAGGCTTTGAGCTTGCCCTTAAAAAGAGCTCCGAGGTTGACGTCCTCGTCCTTGATGAGGTGAACGTTGCCGTTCACCTGGGGCTTTTGGAGGTTTCTCGGCTGGTTGACTTTATAAGGGGAAAGCCCCCTTACCTTGAGCTTGTTTTAACCGGAAGGCACGCAAGGGCGGAGGTTATAGAGCTTGCCGACTACGTTACCTACTTTCAGCTTGTTAAACACCCCTATTACCTGGGCCGGAAGGCCAGAAAGGGAATTGACTATTAGGAGGTAGAGGTGAGGCTCTTGGCCTTTTTGCTGGCTATTCCTCTCTTAACCGGCTGTGCTCCCGTTCTGGTTGCGGCGGGAGCCGGAGCTGCCGGAGGTTATGCCGTAGGTAAGCACTACGACATTAAGGTTAAGTCCCCCGTTGAGGTTGAAAGGAAGAGATGAGGGTCTGCGAGCTCTTTGAGTCCCTTCAGGGAGAGGGTCTAACAATCGGTACCCCCTCCTTCTTTATCAGAACCGGAAGGTGCTCCCTCAGGTGTCTCTTCTGCGACACGAAGTACTCGTGGGATAGCGGCAGGGAGTACTCGCTTACCGAGCTCCGCCTTCTTGTTGAGGCCTCCGGCCTGCCCGACGTGGTCATAACCGGAGGGGAGCCCTTTGAAGAGGAGGAGCTCCCCCTTCTGGTTGAGCTCCTTGCCGGCCTTCCTTCGGTCAGGAGAATTACCGTAGAGACCTGCGGCCACATATACAGGGAAATTCGGGCAGAGAAGCTCCACCTCGTCCTCTCCCCGAAACCTCCCACGATGGGGGTTAACTTCCCTGGGGAGACTCTCTTAAAGTTCTTCAAAACTTACGATGAGCTTGAACTGAAGTACACCCTCTACAGCCGTGAAGACCTTGAGTTGATTGAGGACTTCCTTTTTAAAAACCGCTCCTTAATTCCCCGGCCGGTAGTTCTTCAGCCCCTCCACCACCCCGAAGAGCCCTACCCCGAAACCTGCAGGAGGGTCTGGGAGATGGTTAGAGGCAGGCGGGAGCTCCTAAGTAGCTTTGAAATCCGTATTATCCCTCAGGTTCACAAACTAATCGGGATTAAGTAGATGTTCTGGCTCTATAATCTCATTCTCCTTTTCTCAATTCCCCTCTTCCCGGCGGTAAAGTTTGCCGTTAAGAAGAGGGGTGAGGTTTCGCTCCTTCCCAGGCTCAGAACCTCCTTCCCGGGAGGAGAAGGGAAAGTCCTTCTCCACGCTTCAAGCGTCGGGGAGGTTAACGCCGTTAAGCCTCTGGTTGAGAAGCTAACGGGAAGGGTAGCCCTCACAACCTTCACCGACTACGGCTTAAAGAGGGCGGGAAAACTCTACCCCGATATTCCCAAAAGAGTAATACCCCTTGACCTCTACCCCCTTATTCTTTCATTCCTCAAAGAGGTTAAGCCCGAGAAAATCCTGATTTACGAGACAGAAATCTGGCCTTCTTTTTTGAGAGCCTCGGCCGAGCTCAATATCCCCCTCTACTTCGTTAGCGGCAAATTGGGGGATAAAAGCTACAGGAGGTTAAAGAGGTTTTCCTTCTTAAAGCCCTACCTTGAGAGGTGTCCCTTCCTTGCAAGGAGCTCTGAAGACGCAGAGAGGGCAAGGGAGCTGGGGTTTAAAGAAGTCTCTGTTGTCGGAGACCTGAAGCTTGACTACACCCCTCCGGAGAAATTCCCTCCCTTAGAAATTGAAGGGAAGAGGAGAGTAGTTCTGTGGGGGAGTACCCATCCCGGGGAGGAGGAAATTGCCGTACGGCTCCACTTTAAGCTGAAGGAGAGGTTCCCCGACCTCCTTACCGTTATAGCCCCCAGACACGTTGGAAGGAAAGTGGAACTCCCGGGAAGGGTCTTAAGGAGGAGCGAGAGCCCCAGAGTTCCCCGGGAAGTTGACTTCTACCTCGTTGACACAATCGGGGAGCTCTCGGGCCTTTACCACTACGCCGACGTGTCTCTAATAGGCGGGAGCTTCGTTCCCGGAATCGGAGGCCACAACCCTGTTGAGAGCGTTGCTCTGAAAAAACCTACCCTTATGGGAGAGCACGCAACCGCCTTTAAAGAGCTTGCCCTCCAGCTTAAAGTTCCCCTTTTAAAGAGGCGGGAGCTCCTACCCTTCCTCACTTCTCTTTTATCACGGCAGGAGCTATCTTCAAACTTGGCCGAAACTTCGTTTAAACTTTGGACTGAAAAGAGGGGCGTTTCGGAGAGAATCCTCTCTTACATCGGAGAGTAGGTTGAGTTTAAACGACTTCAGACTGAAAGTTTTAAACAGGGAGGGCCTCTACTCACTTCTCTACCTGCCCTTTTGGTTTCTCTCAAAGCTCTACTGTAGCCTTTCGGCCTTGAGGAACTACCTCTACGACGCCGGCTTTTTTGACTCAAAGACCTTCGGCTTTCCCGTAATAAGCGTCGGGAACTTAGTTGCAGGAGGCAGCGGTAAAACTCCGCTGGTTGAGAGCGTTTACCTCTACCTTGAGGAGGCGGGCCTGACGCCGGCAATAGTCACAAGAGGATATGGGGGAAAGGAGAAAGGGCCTGCATTTGCCCTCCCCGAGCCCGAGAGGTTCGGCGACGAGGCCTCTGTTTACGCCCTTAAAGGCTACCGAGCGGTAGTCTCAAAGAATAAGCTCAAAGGGATAGAGTTTGCCTTTAAAGAGGGAGCAAACGCTGCTGTCCTTGACGACGGCTTTCAGTACAGGAAGGTAAGGCCTACCGTTAACCTTGTTGCGATAGACCCCTTCAACCCCTTCGGAGACGGCCACTGCCTTCCCTTGGGGCTTTTAAGGGAGCCCGTCGGAGGCCTTGAGAGGGCAGACGCCTTTGTCATAACCAGGGCGAACCTTGTAAGCCCTGAAAGGCTTGATAGTTTGGAGCTCTACCTTAAAACCTTTAAAAAGCCGATTTTCCGGGCGGAGCAGCAGTTTAAGTTCTGGGTGAACGAGGAGTTTAAGAGGGTTGAGCCTCCACAGGAGAGGGAAGTTGACCTCTTCTGCGGAATTGGAAATCCCCAACAGTTTTTAAAGATGATAATTGACATGGGCTACAGTGTACGCAACTACATCGTCTTTGACGACCACCACAACTACACAGGGGAGGACATAAAGAGGCTTTCTCAGCTCAAAAACCCCGTCACCACCGAGAAGGACCTGATAAAGCTGCGGGGGAGGCTGAAGGGAGTAAGAGCTCCCGTCCTGAAACTTGACGCCTACGGCCTTAAAGAGTTTGTTCTCGGGAACATAAAGAACCTTGAAGAGAGTAAAGAGGAGGAGCTTGAAGGAGAGCTTGCACCTTCTGGAGTATCTAATTTTAAGGCTTAGCCTGAAAGGGATAAGGTCTTTAAGCCGTGAGAGAGCTCTCTCCCTTGCAAGGGGGCTCGGGGAGGTTTTCTACAACTACCCCCGTGTTAAGAGGGTCTGTGAGGAGAACCTCAGGTTTACCGGCTTTCCCCCTAAAGTCGGGAAGGAGAGCTTTAAGAACTTCCTTGCCTGCGCGGTTGACTTTTTAAGGCTTCCTACCTACTCCTTCTCCTTCCTAAAGTCTCTCTTTCACCCCGTTGACCCTTCGGTAGTTCCCGAAGAGGGGGGAATTCTCTTAACCGCCCACATAGGGAACTGGGAGCTTATGGGAGCTCTCTTTTCGGAGCTCTCGGGTGGAAAGCTCTCCGTTGTCGCAAAGCCGATGAAGAATAAGAGAGTTGACAGGCTAATAAACTCAATCAGGGAGAGTCGGGGAATTAAGGTTATTCCTACTGGCAGGGGAGTTGAGATTTTAAAGGACTTAAAGAGAAGAAGGTTTGTCGGAATTCTCCTTGACCAGAGGCCGAAGGTGAAGGAGGGGGTTTTAACCACATTTTTGGGAAGGAAAACCTACACCAATAAGGGGGCCGCCCTCCTCTCAGTAAAGAGCGGTAAGCCCGTAATTCCCGCCTTCTGTTTTATTGAGGAGGGCAAGTACAGAATAGAGGTAGGCCGGCCTATTTACCCCGAGGGAAGGAGCGTTGAGGAGCTAACTCAGATTTACACCTCTGAAATTGAAAGGGCCGTAAGGAAACACCCCGAGCAGTGGTTCTGGTTCCACCGACGCTGGAAGAACTCCCCCGAGTTTAAGGAGTGGAAAGGTGAGAAGGTTTCTTAATAGCCTTGGGCTCTTCTTTGTCGGTGCCCTCGGAACCGAGAACGCAACCGATAAACTTTTAAAAAAGGCCCGCTACCTTGACTTTGACCTCTTAACCCTGATTTTGAGCGACGAAATCGGAATTCCCAACCCCCTCTACTACCATACGGTGGAGCTCCTTCCCTACCTCTCCGGCGAGCTTGAGGCCTGGAGGGAGAGTGAGAAGGCCTCAATCCTGTGGAGGGTTTTAAGTGAAACCGGTGAGCCTTAGAAATTACAGGATATTTTTCCTCTCCGGCAAGGGAGGGGTGGGGAAGTCAACCCTCTCAACGGCTCTGGCCCTTGCCCTTTCTAAAAGGGGCTTTAAGACTCTCCTTGTCTCCCTTGACCCGGCCCACTCCCTCTCAATTCTCCTTAAAAAAGGGCTGGGGGGAGCTCCCCGAGAAGTTGCCCCGAGCCTCTCTGCCTTTGAAGTTGACCTTGAAAGGGAGATGAGGGATTACCTGAAGAAGGTTGAGAGGGATGCGGAGAAAATAATCAGCCCCGCCTTAATAGAAAAGGTAAAGAACCAGATAGAGCTTGCCTATAACTCCCCCGGAGCCCTTGAGCTTGCAACGGTTGACTCTGTTTACAGGATAGTTAAAAACTACGGTAGGGGATTTGACAAAATCGTCTTTGACACCGCCCCCTCCGGGTATACCGTTCGCCTTATGGCCTCTCCTGATAAGCTCTTAAACTGGGTTGACTCTTTAATAGAGATGAGAGAGGAGGCCCTAAACTACAGGAAGATGGCAGGTGAGGAGGTTAAGGAGGACCCGGTTCTCTCCATTTTAAGAAAGAGGCGGGAGGAGTACCGCTTTTTGGGGGAGCTCTTTAGGAGCGATAAAACCCTCTTCGGTGTGGTTGTTAACCCGGGGGAGCTCCCCTTAAAAATCGGAGAGAGAACCCTAAAGGAAATTGAAGAAGCCGGCGTTCCCGTAAGGCTAATCCTTGCCAATAAGTTCAGAGAAAAAGGGGGAGAGCTCTTTAAGAAGCCGACCCTTTACTTCCCACCCTTAGAAAAAGAGCCCTTAGGCTTAACGTCTCTTGAGCCGCTTGTCAGTGTCTTTGAGAAGTATATAGGATAAATTCTATGCCAAAAACCCCCTGAGCCTTTCTAAGGCCTCCTCTATCTTCTCTACCGAGGTGCAGAAAGAGAAGCGGACAAACTTTTCGGTTTGGTTTTCCCCGAAATCCCTTCCCGGAGTTATTGCAACGGCGGTTTTCTCTAAAACCTCAAAGGCGAACTTAAAGGAGTCATCGGTAAACCTTGAGGCGTCGGCGTAGATGTAGAAGGCTCCCTTAGGCTCGGCGGGAATTTTAAAGCCCAGCTCCTTTAGGCCTTTAAGCAGGACATCTCTCCTCTTCCTGAAAATCTCAGCGTTTGAGCTCAGCTCCTCTAAAACCTCCTCCTCAAAGCAGGCAAGGGCGGCGTACTGGGAGAGGGTGGGCGGAGAGATTACTGTGTTCTGAAGAATTGCGGTAATGTCCGGTAGGAGCTCCTTAGGAACAACCATCCACCCTAATCTCCAGCCGGTCATGAGGAAGAACTTTGAAAAGCCGTTAACCACTGCACAGTTGTTGCTTACCTCAAGGGCGCTGGGAGCTCTCTCGTCGTAAACGAGTCCGTGGTAGATTTCATCACTTATCAGGAAAGCCTTTTCCGAGAGTGCTTTCAGCTCTTCTTTAGAGTAGATAATCCCCGTAGGGTTTGAGGGGGAGTTCACTATCAGCGCATGGGTTTCAACCCTCTCGGCTTTAACCTTGAACTCCTCCTCCGGATAAATGGGAACTCCTCTCCCTTTAAGGTTTAGGAACTTCAGCACGTTCTTGTAGCACGGGTATCCGGGGTCTGGGTATGAAATCTCCCCGACCCTTTCTCTTACCACTTTTAAAAGGGCTAAGAGGCCGGGGGAGCTCCCGGGGGTTATAACTACCCTCTCGGGCTCTACCTTTACGCCGTAGGTCTTTTCGTAGTAGTGGGCTATAGCCTCTTTAAGGGGGTAAATCCCGGTGCTCTCGGTGTACTTCTGCTCAAACTTACTCAGAAACTCCTTTGCCCTTTCCTTTACCCTCTCGGGAACGGGTAGGTCGGGCTCTCCGATTTCAAGGTGGATTACCTCTTTTCCTTCCTTCTCAAGCTCTTTTGCCCTTTCTAAGACCTTCATAACGAAGAAGGGCTCAACCAACAACTTCTCCATAGTTCTCCTCTCTCTTCTCTTTAACTTCGGTCAGCCTTACCTTTACCGTCTCTCCCGGCTCCAATTTCCTATCTAAGATTACCCTTATGTAGTTGTCTGTAAGTGCCGTGCTCCTTCCCCCTTCGGTTTCGGAGAGGACTACTGCGGGGAGCTCCCTCCCCAAAAACCTCCTTCTGTACTCTAAGCTCTTCTTACTGCCGATTTCCCTCAAGACCCTTGCCCTCTCCTTTTTAACCTCCGGAGGAACCGAGTCCTTTAGCCTTGCTGCAACCGTCCCATCCCTTTTTGAGTAGGGAAAGACGTGGAGGTAGCCGAAGGGAATTGACTCAACGAGCTTTAGGGTCTCCTCAAACTCCTCCTCACTCTCTCCGGGGAAGCCGACCATAACGTCCGTTCCTATGCAGGCCTCAGGCCTTTTCTTCAGAATTTCATCAACCACTCTTTTGTAATCTTCCGGTGAGTACCTCCGTCCCATTCTTTCTAAGACCGTTTTGCTTCCGCTCTGAAGGGGAATATGGAAGTGGGGAGCTACTTTCTCTGATGAGGTTATTACCTCTATCAGCTCGGGCGTGAACTCTAAGGGCTCAACCGAAGAAATTCTTACTCTGTATAAGTTGGGGATTTTTATAATCTCCTCAACGAGCCTTGCCAAACTCCACCCCTCAAACTCCTTACCGTAGGCTCCCAGGTGGGTTCCGGTTAAAACGATTTCCTTGTAGCCGGCGTTAACCAGCTCCTTAACCTGCTTTAAGGCCTCTTGGGGTTCAAGGCTCAGCATCTTTCCCCTTGCCTTCGGAATTACGCAGTAGGTGCAGAAGAGCTCACACCCCTGCTGAACTTTTAAAAAGGCCCTGCTCTTTCCCTCGTAGTGGCGCAAGGTTAAGGGGTAAAAGCGCCTGTCCTTCCAAACTCCCTTGACGAAGAGCCTCGGGATTTCTCCCCTCAGCCTCTTCTCAACCAGCTCAACCATGTTGAATTTCTCTACGTTTCCCGTTATAAAGTCGGCCTCTTTAACTTTTTCTACCTCTTCCGGGTAAACCTCACTATAACAGCCGGTTGCAACTACTAAGGCTTTCGGGTTTAACTGCTTTGCCTTTCTTATCGCCTTTCTTGACTTTGCGTCGGCCGTTGAGGTTACCGTACAAGTATTTATTATGTAGATGTCGGCCTCCTGATTGAAGGGAACAACTTGGTAGCCGGCATCCTTAAACTTCTCCTCCATGTAGGCTGTCTCGTGGGCGTTCATTTTACAGCCCAATGTGTAAAAGGCAACTCTCTTCAAGCTCTCTCCTTATTAAAGAGTTATCGTTATCATTAAGGGTAGTCTTATGAGGTCGGAGTTGCAACGGGTTATAATATTATCCACCTCTTAAGGAAGGTTGGGAGTGGGAAAGAGAAAAGAGATAGAGAAGGTTATTCCCCGCCAGTACAGCCAGGAGAAAGTCCTTGAAATCTTAATGAAGTTTAGAGCTCCCCTTATAGTCGGCCTCATAACCATAATGGCCTCAACTATCGGCTACATGGTTATCTCCGGCGTTGACCTCCTTAAAGCCTTCTACATGACAATCCTTACCGTTACGACAATCGGCTACGGCGAGATGTGGGACATGACGGCCAGGGACAGGATTTTCAACTTGGCCGTTATGACCGTAGGGGTCGGCGCCGTTATGGGCTACTCGATTGCCGTTTTAATTAACATAGTCACAAGCGGTGAGGTGAAAAAAATTCTGAGGTTCAGGAAAATGGTTTCGGACATCTCTGTTTTGAAGGGCCACTACATAATTTTCGGGTTTAACGACTACGTGGTTCACCTTTTAAGGGAGCTCCGCCACTACAAAATCCCCGTAGTTATAGTTGACCCCTCAGAGGGCCTTGAGGAGTTTGCGAAGGAGCACTCAATTAAGTACTACCTTAAACTTGACCCGACCGACGAGAACACCCTTCTCCTTGCAAACATTGAGGCCGCCGTTGGAGCTGTAGTCGCAACCGGCGACGACTACCGGAACCTTGCCATAACTCTTACTGTAAAGAACGTGATAACCAAGCACAACATCTACCCTTTCTTCATAATCGGCCTTGTTAAGAAGGAGGAGTTTAAGGAGAAGTTGAAGCTGGTAGGTGCCGATTACGTTGAGACGATTCCGGCAATAATCTCAAAAAGGGTTGCAATCCTCGCCCGCAAGCCTCCAATCTTCGGCGAAAAATCCCTCCTTGAGGAGATTTTCTTCGGGGAGCATACCTTCATAGACATTGAGGAGCTCGTAGTTCAGCCCGACTCTCCGGTAGTCGGCAAGAGCCTTAAGGAACTTGACCTTCGCAGGAGGTTCGGTATAACCGTAATAGCAATAAAGAAGAGGGACGGGAAGATAATCTACACTCCCGGTGGAGATGTTGTTATAGAACCCCTTGATATTTTGGTAATAGTTGCCCCGAGAAAGAAGATTGAGGAGGCTGTAAAGGCCCTCTTTAAGGGCAGAATCGTCTCCCGCAGTACAATGCTCAAGAAGAAACTGAAGGAGAGGTTGGGATAGATGGACTGGAGCAAAGTAGGAACGGCCTTTTTCGTGATGATGTCCTTAACTACGACGGTCGGTTTTGTTTACGACGGAGACCCCTACGAGCTGCTTGCCTCGGTAGTCTTTAACCTGATTGCCACCCTCTTGAAGCTGGGGAGCAAAAAAACTTTAAGTGCAGAGCTCCTTTCCACCAGCTTGGCCGCAGACCTCCACCTCATTCCTGCCTTGATTTTCTACGAGATGGGTTCAAGGGCTACCCTCGTTGAGGCATTGGCGTGGGGGGCTCTGGTTGCAAACGTCTTTTCCGTCGTAATCTTAATAATTGAAACTGTTCTTGAATCTAAGGAGGAGGAGTGGTGGTAGGGCTAAGTCCCTACCGCCTTTATCTCTACGACAACTTCCCTTTCAGCCCTTACGAGCCTTCCCGTTAAGAGAATTCCTTCGTCAATAATCGGGGCAAACTTTTTTGCCAAGCTCCTCCTCAGGTACCCCAGTTTTCTGCCGTCTTTGTATAGAACTTTTACCGCATTGGGGTCGGCTCTGTTGTCGTGCTCCCTAACAACGAAAACCGGAGCTCCCTCCTCAATCCCTTCCTTTCCGACCTCTCCGAAGTAGATTCCCACTACCCTTGCAAGGTAGCCCTCTCTTAGGAGCTCCCCCAAAGTCTCCTCCTCCCTGCCCTTTAAGAGCTCTTTAAAGTGGGGATTCCTCTCCCCCTCAAAGGTGCTCAAGAGCCCTTCAAGGGTAAAGTTTAATAGCGCCCTTTCCCCTAAGAGCTCCCTCAAGACCTCCCCGATTAAAAGGAGCTCCCTCCTACCTGTCTCTTTTACCTCTAAAGCTCCTTCAATCGGAGCTCCTGCGGCGGTTAGGGCTACAACCTGAGCCGCCTTAACAATTAGAGGGTAGTTTCTGCTGCTCTCACCGAAGGGCTCTCTCGGAGTTCCTCCGATTTCAACTTTTTGACCGTAAACCTCCAAGACTCCCAGCTCTTCAACGGGCTCTTCCCGGCCGAAAGTCAGAGCTCCGAGGGGTTTGGCTTCCTTCAGGTAAACTTCCCTTTTCCCAAACTTCAGCCTGTAAATCACGGCTGAACTCCTTCTGATAGAATCTTAACCGGACAATTTAAGGGAAAACTCGGAGGGTGCAAATGTTAACCGGAAACTTTCCTCACCTCAGGTTGAGAAGGCTAAGGAAGAACGAGAACATAAGGCGAATGGTAAGGGAGACCGTCTTAACTCCCGACGACTTTATCTACCCAATCTTCGTAGTTGACGGGGAGAACGTAAAAGAGGAAATACCCTCAATGCCCGGCCAGTTCAGGTACTCAATAGACAGGCTTCCTGAAATTCTCTCTCAAGTTGAGGAGCTCCAAATCCCTGCAGTAATCCTCTTCGGAATCCCCTCCCACAAGGACGAGCTCGGAAGCGACTCCTACTCCGAGCACGGAATAATCCAGAGGGCGATAAGGAAGATTAAGAAAGAAGCGCCGAACCTCTACGTTATAACCGACGTCTGCTTCTGCGAGTACACCAACCACGGCCACTGCGGGTACTTGACCTGCTCGGGAGAGGTCTGCGACGTTGACAACGACAAGACTTTAGAGCTCCTAAAGAAGCAGGTCGTCTCCCACGCTCAGGCAGGTGCGGACATGGTTGCTCCTTCGGGAATGATGGACGGAATGATAAAGGCAATAAGGGAAGCCCTTGATGGGGCAGGCTTTAGCGAGATTCCGATAATGTCCTACGCCGCCAAGTACGCCTCGGCCTACTACGGCCCTTTTAGGGACGCAGCCGAGTCAACTCCGGCCTTCGGGGACAGGCGCTCCTACCAGATGGACCCGGCAAACTCCGATGAGGCCTTAAGGGAAGTTGCCCTTGACATTAAAGAGGGTGCAGACATCGTGATGGTAAAGCCGGCCCTTGCCTACCTTGACATAATCAGAAGGGTTAAGGAGACCTTCAAGTACCCGACGGCAGCCTACAACGTCAGCGGCGAGTACGCAATGGTTAAGGCTGCCGCCTTAAAGGGCTGGATAGACGAAAAGAGGGTAGTCCTTGAAACCCTGACTGCAATAAAGAGGGCAGGAGCAGACTTAATTCTTACCTACCACGCCCTTGACGCCGCAAGGTGGCTCAGAGAGGGCTGATTCTGTGTCAGGTTCTCTTGGATCTTTCCGTTTAAAGATGAAGGAAATGGATTGAGGAGGGAGGTATGGGAAAAAGGCTCTGGGATGTTTGGGAGGTTGAGGGGGAGCTCCTTTTAAAAACCGGCCTCCACATAGGGATAGGCAGAGAGTCTTTGAAAATCGGCGGGGTTGAAAATCAAATCGTAAGAGACCCTTTAACCGGTATGCCCTACATTCCGGGCTCCTCTCTCAAGGGAAGGCTTAGAGCCCTTTTGGAGCTCTACTTCGGCCTCTTTTCTGAAAAGGGTGATGTTCTCTCTTATAAATCTCTGTCTCAACTAAAGCTTAAGGGTCTGGAAAAGAGTAAGTTTGAGACGGGCCTATATATTTTAAAGCTCTTTGGAACTTCTGCTGATGAGGCTGGCCTGGACGAAGAGGAAATTAACGAAGTTTTTCCCAGCCGTCTGGTTGTCCCCGACCTCTTTTTAAAGGAGGCTTCTGCCTCGGAACTCAGAGAGAGAGTTGGGAGCTTAATGGCCGAAGAAAAAACGGAAGTCAAGATAAACAGGATAACCGGAACTACCTACTCTGCGGCCCTCAATCAATCTGAAAGGATTCCTGCCGGGGCGGTTTTTAAGTTTAACCTCAGGTTTAAGACCTTTAAAGACGAAGAAGCCGGTTGGGAAGATTCTCCCCAACTCTTCTTAAATCTTCTGGCAACGGCCTTTTACCTGCTTGAGCTTAACGGCCTCGGGGGTCGCTCCTCAAGGGGTTATGGAATGGTTGAAGTCTTTTCAAAAGAGGCAGATAAGAGACTCATTGCCCGCCCCAGGCTTTCAAAGAGAAAGACTGTGGAGGCTGAGGTTAAGAACCACTTTGCTGAGGAGGATTAATGGTTGAGCCAATAGTATTGAGGTTTAACCTTAAAATTGTTTCTCCCGTAGCAATTTTGACCGGAGAGGAGCTCTCTCTCTCTTTGAGTATTATTTTGACGAGAAAGAGAGGAAATTGTTTAGGTTGGATTTTCAACTTTTAATAGAACGGCTGAAGAGAGAAGGTAAGTTGGGGGATTTTCTGGAGTTTTTGAAAGAGCGTTTTGACGGCACTCGGGAAAGTTTAGAGGAGCTCTACTCCTACTATAGGGAGTTTTCCCCTTTTTCCGATTCTCTTTCTTTTGCAGTTGACTTAGAGCATCTTCCTTCAAAAATCAAAGAGATAGTCAAAAATCCGCTTAATGGCCTTCCCTACATACCTGGCTCTTCAATAAAGGGGGTTATCAGAACTGCTATCCTTGAAGCAGTTATAACTTCCTGCTGTTCGGATTTTTACGCTTCAAAAGTTGAAAAGGTCAGGGCTATGCTTAAGCCTTTTAAAGGTCCGGTTGAGAAGTGGGAAGTTGATAAAAGGGAGGTAAAGAGGTTAAAGGGAGAGCTGATAAAGAGTGCTCAGAAAGAACTCTCTAAGGTTTTTTATGATATGGAAAAAGTGCTCCTCTGCCGACCCGTTGAGGGAGTTGATAAAAAACTCTTTAAGAAACCTCCGACCAAAAAGGAACTTTTCCGTTTTATAAAGGTCTCTGATTTCCTTCCCGAAAACGGAGATGTGGAAGTTAGGGTAGGCCTTTTACAGAGGAGGTACAGAGACGGTCGTAAACCTGAAAGAAATCTGAATGCTCATTTGGAGTACATAAACAGAGGAGTTTTTAGAGGGGAGATTCGTCTCTACCCGGAGTACTTAGAAAAGTTTCTCTCCTGTAGAGTGAAAATCTCAAAGGAAAAAATCCTCAGCGAGCTTAAAAGGAGAGGGGAGAAGCTTTTAGAAAAGGAAAGGAGTGTTTTCACGTCTATCTATTCCTACTTTCCCTTTAAAATTCCCGAAGGAGCAGTTCCTGTAAAGCTCGGCTTCGGAGGTGGTGCCCTGTCAAAGACCTACCTTGATGACCGCTTAAGGCTTGTGGGCAACAGGAAAACCGGTTTTAGGGTTGTTCCCCATACTATTTCCCTTATAAACTCTAAACCTGCCGGCTGGTGCCTTTTAACCTTAGAGGTGTAGTATGCCCTTAAAGGTTCTTTTGAGCTTCAGGACAGATAAAGAGATGGAGCTCTCGGAGCTTAAACCGAGAGTTGCCCACGGAATACTCTTTTCACTCTTTAAGGGAGCTCCCGAAGTCGGCCGTCTCCTCCACGAAGGGGTAGCTAAACCCTTTTCAATTTCAATAAACTCCCACTTCCGCTACCCGAACCGTCGGACGAGCCGTTTTGCTATAGTCTTTAACCTCCTTGACAACGCCCTCTACCCTGAGATTTCCCGCTACCTCTTTTTCCCTGAGGAAAACTTTTTTGAAGTCGGGAGTATAAAGGCAGAGCTTGTCAGGGTAAAGCCTTTAGAAGTAATAACTTATGAGGAAATCTTAGAAGCTTCGCCCGAGAGTAGAGATGTAGTTCTTGACTTCCTCAGCCCTACGGCCTTTAAAAGAGGAAGTTTTGACTACCCCGTTCCCGAGCCCCGGCTCGTTTTCGGAGGTCTTTTGAGGAAGTGGAACAGGTTTTCTCCGGTTAAGATAGAGAGGGGACTCGTTAAGAACATTTCAAAAACCCTTACGGTCTCGGGCTGCTGGATTAGGACGAAGAAGGTTGAAATTATGGACGGGGCAAAGTTTACCGGCTTTACAGGGAGAGTCTTTTTCTATGCCGACGGAAAGAGCGAGGAGCTTAGAGCTCTAAACGCCCTTGCCCGTTTTGCCTCTTTTGCGGGAGTCGGGCGAAAAACGACGATGGGCTTCGGAAGCGTAAGGCTCTTGGAGGGGAGTATTGAAGACTGACACTCTTGTTTCTCCCGTTTCAACTCAGGTAGCTCCGGTGATAATTACTGCTCTTACTTTGAAACCCAAGAGGATAGTCCTTCTTTCTACTCCGAAGGTGGAGAAGTTTACCCGTCAAATAGAGAGAGTTCTTGGGTACAAAGGTCTTAAGGTGGAAGTTAGAGAAATAGAGCCTTACAATTCCAGCTCTATAGAGCGGGCTGTTTCCGACTTAAAGGGAGCTCTCTACCTGCTTAACTGTGGTACGAAATACACGGCAATTAACCTTTTTAAGCTTTTCCCCGAAAACTCTTTTTACTACCTGCCCGACGGTAAGATAGTTAAGTTTGACGGTACTCTGGTGGCACAGGCTCCCGAAAACCTTCTCAGCGTTGAACTGCACGCTGCGGCTTACGGTTTTAAGATAATCGGACAGAGAGACAACCTTGGGGAGGTTGAGAGCAGAGCCCGGCTCACTTTTAAAATAGCTAAAAACAGAACCTATCAGCGGATACTTTCCCGTCTCTACCACGAAGCTAAGATAACCTTCTTCCCGCCGGAGCTCTCTTCCCTTTTTAAGAAAGTTAAAGGCGGCTATGAGCCGGTTGATAGGGAGTACATAGGGGGAAAGTGGCTTGAGGAGTTTGTTTTCCTCAGCTTAAAAAATAAGGGTTTTCACGACCTTCGTCTGGGAGTAAAGGTAGAGTGGTTTGATACCGGAGTCCAGAACGAAATTGACGTTGTTGGAGTAAAAAATAACAGGTTCTACCTATTTTCCTGTAAGACCGAGAAAAACATTGCCAACCTGACAGAACACCTCTACGAAATTGAGGAGCTTACCGAGCGGATAGGAGGTGATTTTGGTAAGGGGCATCTTGTTCTTTTGAGTCAATTTATTTCTAAAGAGCCTCCTTCAAGAGAGGATTTTCCCAATGCTCCTAAAGGTGGCTACTACCAGTGTAGAAAAGAGTGGGAGAAGTATAGAAGAACCGAAGAGGGAAGAAAGTACTCGGAGGAAGAGGCTAAGTACCGCAGGTACAGGGCCTTGAAGAAGAGGGCAGAGCTCTTGGGAATAAAGATTCTAACTGAAAGAGACTTTTTAGAGGGAGGGCTTAGTGTTTGGTAAAGTTGGAGCTGAGGTAAGAAGGGGGTTTGCCAAGGTTCTCGTTTCTCAGTTCGGAACCCTATTTTCAAGCAAGACGGCGCTATTGATAGTGTTTTTTACTGTTCTCTGTCTTTCTTTAATAGCCGGCTGGATACCTGACGGTTTAAACTGTCTTTTTCTTGACAATGATTGTAATAAACTCAACGGCTTAATAATGCTCGTTGTCGCTGTTTTGGTTTTATTTGCACTTTTATTTATTGGATACATTGTTGTAAGCCCTTACAAGTATGCCGTAGTTTCTACGTTTCCGGGTAAGAAGAGAGTTCTCATTTTGTTTTTAAGCAACATCAATTTTAGGATTGAGAAAGAAGGAGAGCTCCGAAAAAAACTTAATGAACTGGTTAATACACTATCAAGAATTAACACACTTGAAGGGAGGCTTGAGGCTTTAAATCAAACAATTTTTAGGAGTTGGAGAATGCCTCTTGAAGCCGTTAGCTACCACCTGCCAGTTCTTGAAAGGGTGGTCGTTATTACCTCAAAGGAGAGCTCTCCCCAGTTTTCCCTATTTTTGGAGCTCTTAAAGGCCGTTATTCCTGAAGCTCGCCGTATAAAAGTAGATGAAATAAAGGTTAAAGACTTTGAAAACTTTGAAGAAATTCAAAAGGCTATTGAGAGGGCTTATGAGAAGCTTCTAAAAGAGGGTTATAAAAAGAAAGAGATAATTCTTGACGTAACGGGCGGTAAGAAGATTGTCTCAATAGTAGGAGCGATTTTATCCCTCAACCCCGGCAGGGAGTTTCAATACGTTTCAACTACCGACTATAAAGTTAAATCCTACGATGTGGAGGTAGTGAGAGATGATTAAGTTTAAGGAAAAGAATATTTCTAACCTTGAGGCTGTTTTGATTGAATTTGAGATAGAGGGAGGGATTACAACTCCCGAGGAGGCTTTCTCGGTTCCTTTGCCTAAAGTTCCTTCGGCTAAAGGTGTTATTATAAGCGGCAGGGGGCCTATCTGGTTTTACGGGAGGCTCATCCACCACTTCCACCCTGCAAGGTGGGTTGCCATCTTTGACCCGCGACTCGGTGGGGCAGTAGTAGTTGCCTCTCACTGGCCCCAAGTAAAACCTGGACAGGTGATTAGTCTTGACGATTTAGATTAAAAGTACTAAATTAGAAATAAAGGTCTTTAACAGGAGAATAGGAAATTAGGAGATTCTAACAATTGTCTACTTCCGGGCTATTGTCTCATAAGGCCTTGAGTCGTTTATTACGATTTAGTCTAAAAGTAATACCCTTGATTTACAAGGGTTTCAGAAAAGGTGCGGTTGAAAGGCCCGAAAAAATGAGCGGGATTGCGACCATTCCCCAGTGACCCGACCACCTCTTCTTTCTGGGTTGAAAGGCCCGAAAAAATGAGCGGGATTGCGACCATTCCCCAGTGACCCGACCACCTCTTCTTTCTGGGTTGAAAGGCCCGAAAAAATGAGCGGGATTGCGACCAACGAGCATCACTCCTGGCCCTTAATTTCGAAATTAGTTGAAAGGCCCGAAAAAATGAGCGGGATTGCGACACGGGGGCACAAGGGGTGTCGACATAAGTAACATCACAGGTTGAAAGGCCCGAAAAAATGAGCGGGATTGCGACCAGGATGACCTCGCCCTGCTCACCCAGCACCCTGATCGGGTTGAAAGGCCCGAAAAAATGAGCGGGATTGCGACTCGCTCCAAAGCTCCATAACATTTTCTTTGTACTCATCTTGTTGAAAGGCCCGAAAAAATGAGCGGGATTGCGACCCTTTGTAGTTTGCTATCTAACTGCTCTTTCAAAGTTGAAAGGCCCGAAAAAATGAGCGGGATTGCGACTCCAACTTCTCTTTGATTTCTCCAGCAGAAAGACTGGGGAAAGTTGAAAGGCCCGAAAAAATGAGCGGGATTGCGACGAGGGAAGAGGGAGCTCTATTTCCCTTGCTATTGGCTTTCCGAGAGCATATAATTGCCACCAGCAAATCCTTAAAAAAGGAGGCGGTGTTTTATGGCAACGGTTTATGTCCGCGACGGTGAGCCCTTTGAGAAGGCACTTAAGAGGTTTAAGAAGCTCTGTGAGAAGGAGGGCATTTTAACTGAGATTAAGAGAAGAGAATACTACGAGAAGCCCTCTGAAAAGAGGAAGAGAAAGGCAATGGCTGCCAGAAAGAGGCTGATTAAGGCCCTCAAGAAGCGCGGACTTCTACCCCCCAAGGGTAAAAAGAAGAAAAAGTAAGGAGAGATTATGAGCCTTAAAGAAAGGCTGAAAGAGGACATGAAGGCGGCCTTAAAGGCCAAGGATAAGGAGAAGCTCTCTGTAATCAGAATGCTTCAGGCCCTTATAAAGAACGCAGAAATTGATAAGAGGGGCGAGCTTACCGACGAGGAAATCGTCTCCCTCTTAATGAAGTACGCAAAGCAGAGGAGGGAGTCAATAGAGCTCTACGAGAAGGGCGGTAGGCAGGATTTGGTTGAGAAGGAAAAGAGGGAGCTCCAGATTGTTGAGAGCTACCTTCCCAAGCAGATGAGTGAAGAGGAGATAAGGGAACTGGTTAAGAAGGTTATTGAAGAGGTAGGAGCTACCTCTCTCAAGGATATGGGCAAGGTTATGCAGGCCGTTATGCCCAAGGTTAAGGGTAGGGCCGATGGTTCGCTCGTTAACAAAATCGTTAGGGAGCTCCTTGCCCAGGGTTAACATTTGCTATACTATTTTTAGTGGTAGGTTTAGTTATGGCGCCTTCACTCCTTTGGTGATTGGAGGGGGGTCTTTATACTGATGTTCAAAGGAGTGGGGCGCCAACTTGAATACGATAAACTCCTCGCCGAGACTTCCCGCCTTGCAAAGAGCTCTCCGGGAAAGGAGAGGGTTCTCTCCTTAACTCCGTCGGTGAACTTTCCCGAGGTTGAGAGGAGCTTAGAGCTAACCGACTCTTTCGTTAAACTCCTTAAAGAGAGAGCCCTTCCCCTTGAAACCTTCCCCGACGCTACTCCCTTAATTGAGAAGTTAAAAGTTGAGGGCTCTGTCCTCTCCGTTGAGGAGCTCCTAAACCTCTTAAAACTCCTTGAGCAGTCAAAAATCCTTAAAAACTTCTTTAAGAACCTTCCCCAGCACCTTTCAAGGATATCCTTCTACGCCGATAGGTTAACGGCAGGAGGGGAGCTCCTTAAGAGGTTGAGAGAGAGCGTGGACGAGAGCGGGGAGATTCTGGACTCGGCCTCTCCGGCCTTAAGGGGCATAAGGCGGAACATCTCAACCGTTTCGGCAAGGATTAAGGAGAGGCTTACCTCAATAGTAAACAGGCACGAGGACATCTGCCCCGACAGGATTATTACCGAGAGGGAGGGGCGGTACGTAATTCTCGTTAAGCCCCACTTTAAGAAGAGGTTTCAGGGAATCGTCCACGACCGCTCTTCAAGCGGCCAGACCCTCTACGTTGAGCCCTTGAGCGTTGTTGAGCTTAACAACCGTTTGAGGGAGCTCAAAAGGGAGGAGGCCGAGGAGATAAGGAGGATTTTGAGGGAGCTCTCAAACCTTGCCCGCTCCTATTTAACCGAGATTGAGAGCTCCTTCCGTGCCCTTGTAGAGATTGACTTCCGCTATGCCGTTGCCTACATGAGTTTAAAGCTCTCGGGAACCTACCCTCTCTTTGGAAGGGAGTTTAACCTCAAAGGGGCAAAGCACCCCCTCTTAATCCTTACAGGCAAAGAAGTTGTTCAAGTTGACCTGAAGCTTAAGAGGGGGCTTGTCATAACGGGCCCCAATACGGGGGGTAAGACCGTCTCCCTCAAAACTCTCGGCCTTCTCTCAATGATGGCCCAGAGCGGCTTTCTGATTCCGGCACAGGAGGGGAGCTCTCTAATCTTTACAAAGAAGTGGTTTGCAGACATAGGCGATGAGCAGAGTATAGAGCAGTCCCTCTCAACCTTCAGCTCCCACGTTAAGAGAATCGGAGAAATCCTGAAAGAAGTTGACGACAACTCCCTCGTTCTCCTTGACGAGCTGGGGGCCGGAACCGACCCTGTTGAGGGCTCGGCGCTGGCTGTTGCGATTTTGAAGTACCTGAGGGATAGGGGGGCTAAGGTTGTTGCCACTACCCACTTTACTCCTGTAAAGCTCTACGCCTATAAAGATGACTACTACGACGTTGCCTCGGTTCTCTTTGACGAGGAGAGTTTAAAGCCCCTCTACAGGTTGGCCTACGGGGTTGTGGGAAAGAGTTATGCTCTTGTGGTTGCAAAGAGGTACGGAATTCCCGACGAGGTAATAGAGACGGCAAAGTCCCTAATGGGTGCCGAGGACCGAATGGCCGAGGAGATTATTGAGGCCCTTGAGAGGGAGTATAAGAAGCTCGTTGAGGAGAGGGATGAGGTTGAGAGGTTAAAGAGGGAGCTCTCAAAGAGGGAGGAGGAGTTAAGAGAGAAGGAGAGGAAGTTAAGGGAGGAGCACTCAAGGAGGTTAGAGGAGTTTATTGAGGAGCTCCGAAGGAAGACCGAAGAAATTTTAAAGGAGAGAGAGGCCTCAAAGGCCAAGGAGAGGTTCAGGAAACTCGTAGTAAGCGTAAAGAACAGGACGAAGTTAGAGGAGGAGGTTAAGCCAAGGGGAGAGGTAAAGGTCGGGGATGTTGTTAAGGTTCTTCCCTCAGGAAGGAAGGGTAAGGTTATAGAGATAGCCGGCAAGAAGGCCAAGGTCTTAATCGGTCAGATGAAGGTTGATGTTAAGCTCTCCAACCTCGTTAAGGTAGAGGAAGCGCCGAAGGAGGAAGAGTCGGTCGGCGTAAGCGCCCCCAAGCCTGAGAAGTTCTTCCCCGAGCTGAAGCTCCTCGGGATGAGGGGAGACGAGGCCTTGAGGAGGCTTGAGGAGTTCCTTGACGATGCCGCAATAGTGGGGGTTAAGGAGGTCAAAATCGTCCACGGCTACGGGGAGGGGATTTTAAAGAGGCTTGTCAGGGAGTACCTGAAAGAGTCCCCCTACGTAAAATCCTTCCGTCCCGGAGGCCCTCAGGAAGGGGGCGACGGAGTAACTATAGCTCAGCTCAGGTAGTCTCCTACACTTTCCTGCCTAAAGAGATAAATTTTCAACTGCAAATTCCCTCTGGAGGATTTATGAGGAAGCCTGAAGTTCTTGCTCCGGCCGGAAACCTTGAGAAGTTGAAGTTTGCAGTTGATTTCGGTGCAGATGCCGTTTACTTGGGAGGAAAGCTCTTTAACTTAAGGGCAAAGGCGGGAAACTTTACCATAGAGGAGATGGCCGAGGGGATTAACTACGCTCACAGCAGGGGCGTTAAGGTTTACATCACCCTCAACGCCTTTGCGAGAAATTCCGACTTTAAGGCAATTGAGGAGTTTGCCCGCGAGGTTAAAGAGCTCTCCCCCGACGCCTTCATAGTCTCAGACTTAGGAGTCCTTTCAACCGTTAAGGAGATAGCTCCTGAGATTGACGTTCACATAAGTACTCAGGCGAACGCTACAAATTATAGGGCTGTAAAGGTTTATAAGGAACTTGGAGCTTCAAGGGTCGTTCTGGCAAGGGAGCTCTCAATTGACGAAATCAAGGAGATTAAGGGGAGAGTTCCCGAAATGGAGGTTGAGGTCTTCGTTCACGGGGCGATGTGTATGGCCTACTCCGGGAGGTGTCTCCTCTCAAACTACCTCTCCTACAGGGAGAGCAATAAGGGGGTCTGCTCCCAGAGTTGCCGCTGGAAGTTCTATTTAGTTGAGGAGACCCGTCCGGGTGAGTACATTCCGGTAGAAGAGGATGAAAGCGGTACTTACATCTTTAACTCTAAAGACCTCTGTGCCCTTCCCCTCTTACCGGAGCTGATTGAGGCCGGCGTTGACTCACTGAAGATAGAGGGGAGGGTAAAGAGCTCCTACTACACGGCAATTACGACGAGCGTTTACAGGCGGGCTGTTGAGCTCTTAACCGGTGAGGGCAGGGAGGCCTTTGAGAGGGAGCTCCCGGTACTAATGAAGGAACTGACCAAGGTAAGCCACAGGCCCTACACCACCGGCTTTTTGGACGGGAAAGATAAAATCCTCCAGCACTACGAGACCAGCTCCTACATAAGGAATTACAAGTTTTTGGGGATTTTTGACGGGGAGCTCTGGGAGGTAAGGAACAAGGTTGAGGTAGGATACGAGGTTGAAGTTTTCCTCCCTTCTGTTAAGAGTTTTAAGGCAAGGGTTAAGGGAATTGAAGTTTTAAAGAAGGGAGAGCTCCGCCGAACCGAAAAGGCAAACCCCAACCAGAGGGCTTTAATTGAGTTTGACCGTGAGCTCCCCCTTAAGGAAAAGGCAATTTTGAGGAAAAGGGTCGGGGTTTAACCCCTCCAGCCGAACCTGAAGCCCCAGCCTCTACCTCTTCCTCTGCCCCAACCTCTACCTCTGCCGCCTCCGAATCCAAAGCCTCTTCCTCTGCAGTAGCCCCTTCCCCAGCCTTGGGGAGCGTCAACCCTTACGACGTTCTCACTTCCGCATTTGGGGCACTTAACCATCCAGCGGGGCTTTCCGAAGGGCTCTTCAAACTCGTAGCCACAGTCAAGACACTGAAACTTCCTTTTTGGGATTACTTCCATTGTTAGCACCTCCTAATTGAGTTTCCGATTTTAATCTAATATTTAGATTCCCTCTTTTCAAGTCTTACCTGATGCGGTAGGTTATTAGGGCGGCGGCTGAGGAGAGGACTGCCAAGAAGATTAAAGCCGTGCTCTGGTAGAGCTCCCACGCCCACCCTATTAAGAGGTTTCCCGTTAGTATGGCGCTCCCGCTGAGGAAGTGAAATAGGCCGTAGTAGGTTCCCCTCTTACTCCTTCCCGTTAAGAGGCCGACCGCCGCCCTCTGCCCCGGGTCAGTTATCCCCGAGGAGAAGCCGAAGAGAAAGGCTGAAAAGACTAAAAGGGGAATTGAGTTTGAAAGGCCTAAGGAGAGGAGATAGAGTGAGAAAGTAAGGTAGCCTAAGGAGAGAGCTTTGAAGGGGGAGAGTTCCTCTGAGAGCTTTTTAAAGAAAAGTGAGGTTGTTGCGTAGACCAGGTTGTAGAGGCCGTATAGGAGAAGTGCCGTTTCGGTACTGCCGCCGACCTCCTTGCCTTTCAGAATAAAGAACATAAAGGAAACCGAGGAGAGGGAGAAGAGGGTTGAGGCGAGGAGGAACTTCTTAAACTCCGCTTTGACTGTTTTCTTTTCTCTTTTTCTTCCTTTACTTTCCCCTCTGGGCTCCTTAAGGAAGAGCAGGAGGGGTAGTGAGAGGAAGGAGATGAGAGCCCCTATGAGGAGCGATTCCCTTACCGGCAGTGCCGAAGTCAGGAGGAGGGCGAGAATGACACCCGTTAGAGCTCCGAAAGTATCAAGGGCCCGGTGGATTGAGAAGCTCCTCTCAACTTCCCCCGAGAGGGAGAGGATTGCGTCCCTCGGTGCAGTTCTGATGCCCTTCCCCAACCTCTCAAGGGAGGAGACGGCAATTACCTGAAACGGGGTTTTTGAGAAGGGGATTGCAAGCTTGAATAGGGCAGAAATTCCGTAGCCGGCTATAACGAATACCTTTTTCCTTCCCACTCTGTCTGAAAGGTACCCCGAGAGAATTTTCAGGAAGTTTGATAGGGCCTCCCTCAGCCCTCCCAATAGACCTACCGAGAGGGCCCCTCCCCCGAGCTGAGTTATGAAAAGGGGCAGGAGAGCCCCGATGAGCTCCGAGGAGGCGTCGTTGAGGAAAGAGACCGCCCCCAAGATAAGGACGTTTCTACTTAAGGAGTTCTTTAATGTCATCAAAGAATCCTGGGTATGAGGTTGAGATGCAAGCGGTATCGTCTATCTCAACCGGGTTTTCCGTTATTAGGGAGGCGACCGTAAAGGTCATTGCGATTCTGTGGTCGCCGAAGGAGGAGACTTTACCCCCTTTTAGGGGGGTTTTGCCTCTGATTACCATTCCGTCGGGGAGCTCTTCAGCCTGTGCTCCTATGTTCTTAAGGTTCTCAACCGTGCTCTTAATCCTGTCGCTCTCCTTGACCCTCAGCTCTGCGGCGTCCTTGATTACCGTCTCCCCCTCGGCCTGAGTTGCCAGTAGCGCTATTACCGGAATCTCGTCTATAAGGGTCGGGATTTCCTCTCCCTCAATTACCGTTGCCCTGAGCTCCGGGGTGTACCTTACGAGAATGTCTCCCACCTCCTCTCCCGAGCTCTCCCTCCTGTTAAGAACCTCAAATTCCGCCCCCATTCTCTCCATAACCCTCAGGATTCCCGTTCTCGTCGGGTTGAGGATAACCTCTTTAAGGAGAACTTCTGAGCCGGGAGTTATGAGGGCTCCGACCATAAAGAAGGCCGCAGAGGAGATGTCTGCGGGAACGGAGATTTCAAGGTCGGCATTTAATTCCCTTTTCTTGCCGAGCTTAACGGTCAGCCCCTCCTCAATTACTTCAACCCCGAAAGCTCTGAGCATTCTTTCTGTGTGGTCTCTGCTCTTTGCGGGCTCGGTTATCTTAACCTCTTCACTTGTATAGAGGCCTGCAAGGAGGATTGCAGACTTAACCTGGGCCGAAGCCTTTGGGCTTTTGTACTTTATTCCCTTTAACTCATCCTTTCCTATAACCGTAAGGGGTGGGTACTTCCCCTCTTCCCTTCCGTAAATCTCCGCTCCCATCATTCTCAGGGGAATTGCAATTCTGTCCATAGGCCGCCTTCTTAAGTACTTGTCTCCCGTAAGAACCGAGTAGAAGGGCTGGCCCGAGAGGATTCCGGAGATTAGCCTTATAGAGGTTCCCGAGTTCCCGAGGTTTAAGACGTCAAAGGGCTCTTTAAGTGAGCGCTTTCCCCTTCCCTTTATAACTATCTCCTTTTCCCTTTTCTCAATTGGAGCTCCCAGCTCAACGAAGGCTTTAAGGGTATTGAGGCAGTCTTCGGAGGGAAGGAAGTTCCTGACAACCACCTCTCCCCTGTTTATTGAAGAGAGCATTATGCTCCTGTGGGAGACGGACTTATCGGAGGGGACGCGGAGCTCCCCTTTCAGTCTTTTTCCCTTAAAGTGGAATACGGCCATCTTCACCTCGCGTAGGCTACTTTGTTGAGTGAGGTTAAGTACCTCTCTATTCCCTGAGCTATTCCCTTGGCAATTTCTTCCTGATACCACTCCTTAACGAGCCTCCGTCTGTCTATCGGGTTTGTTAAGAAGCCGCACTCAATTAAGACCGCCGGCCTTCCCGGGGTCTTAAGGACTACAATGTTCCTGTGCATGTCCTTTATTCCGTTGATGAGCTCATCGTTGACGTGGGCTTTAAGGCTCTCAACTATAGCCTGGGCAAGGCGGGAGCTCTCGGCAAAAGTTACGGTTGTGGCCATGTTTATTAAAAGGGGGCTTATGCTCCAGCACATAACGTCGCTACAGAGTTTAACCCTCTTTGCAACCTCCTTGGCCGTTTTCTGGGCCTTTGCAAAGAGCCTTGGGGAGGCCTTAAAGACAGTGACTCCGCTCCAGTCGGGGTAGTTGGGCATAGAGTCGGCGTGAATGCTCACAAAGGCGTCTGCACAGGCCTTCGCCGCAATCTCCGCCCTCTTTAAAAGGGGAACGTAAACGTCCCTCATTCTCGTCATTACGACCTTAATGTCGGGGTGTTTCTTAAGGTACTTCCTTACTTTAAGGGCAATAGAGAGGGTGATGTCCTTCTCCCTTATTCTCGGGTGTCTTGAGCGGGGAGGCCAAACTGCCCCCGGGTCTCTCCCTCCGTGTCCCGGGTCTATTACTACGACCCTCGTAGGGGCCTTCCTGACCTCACAGGAAATCGGAACGAACTCGGGGAAGACGTCAATCACTATCCTGAAGGGCTTACCTGCGCACGAGCGCAGGCCGAAGACTTTGAACCTGTGGCTCTCTTTAAAGACTACCTTTACTTTTGTTCTCCTGTGGTTTATTGGTATTACCTTAACTTCCGACACTAAGGGGCTTTTAATCCTCCTTACGAGCTTCCTTACGGCCCCGGCGTTTTTTACGTCAAGCCAAAGAACTTTTCCCGAGAAGTGGTCTTTGATGTCCTGTCTCCTTACTTCTGCCGTACAGTCAAGGACGACTCTCGTTCTCTCTGGAGTGTTTGAGTACCTGATTCTGTATATAACGGCCCTTTTTCTTCCTAAGGCTTCCAACGGAAAGTTCGCTAAAAACAGTGAGCCTAAGAGGGCTTTTAGGAACTCTCTCTTTTCACCCATTTTTCCTTCTTCTCTCAACTTTGTAGGCTCCATTCTATCAACTTGTGAATAATATAATTAGTGAAGTTGCTTAAAAAACTTTTTAAGGAGGGAGACGATGGTTATTGAAGTAAAGCCCCAAGAAGTTGACTATGACGCCCTTGCCCTGAGAGTTTTCCTGAAGGCCCTTGAGCTTATAGGCGGACCCAGAATGCTCTTTGAGTACAGGAACTTAACTTGGGTTCCCAGCCTGATGGAGGCCGCTTACGCAGTAGTTTTAAAGAATGAGGCAATGAAGACCGACGACGAAATTGCCGAATTTATAGGAATTACGAAGCAGACCGTTAGGAACATGCTCTCTGCCGACCCCGAGCTCGTTATGATGAAGTTAAAAGGTGAGCTTGAGAGCAAGGAGGTAAAAGTTCACACCGCCGGAGGCCTTGCAAAGCTTGCTTACGAAGAGGTTAAGAAAGGGAATGACTACATCTCCTTCGTTGCCTCGGTTTGTGAGGATTACGTCAAGAAGCATATGGAGACCGCCGAAACCTGCCCTGACGTAGGTCTGGTCTGGCCGGTTTACGTCCTTAAAGCCATTAAGGGGTTTGACTTCCCCGTTGACGAGAGCAAGAAGGAGGAGCTCAAAAAGCGCCTTGAGGGTATAAAAGTTAAGGAGGTTCCCGCTACAGAGCTCCTTGAAGAGATTTCTTTCCCGATTAAGAGTCCGGCAGACCTCCTCCACAAGCTGGCCGAGGCAGTAAAGAGTAGGAGTTAAGAGTATGGTTAGAGCTGATGAGGTAAAGCTTCAGCGATTTGTGGCCGACAGGCTCGGCATACCTATGCAGCTCCTTAAGAAGGATAACTGGGAGGAGGAGCTCATAAAGAAAAAAATTGTCTCTGAAGAGAAGCTCCTCTCCCTCCTTTCCGAGTTCTTTGGAGTTCCCTACGTTGACCTGAGAAACGTTGAAATCCCCTCCGACGTTGTAAAAATCGTTCCCCGGAGTACTGCTGAGAAGGCGCTCCTTGTTGCCTTTGAGAAGAAAGGACCTACTCTCAAGCTCGCCATGGCAGACCCAACAGACGTTCAAACGAGGGAGAGAATAAGGTTTACGACCGGCTTTAAGATTCAGCCCTACGTTGCCCTTCCTTTTAGAATTAAGGAGAAGTTAGAGGAGGTTTACGGCAAGGTTGAGGAGGAGTTCTTCTCCCGTCTGAAGAGCGAGATTATGAAGGAGAGTAAAGCAAAGGAGGAGGAAGAAGAGGCGGGAGAGCTAAGTATCAGCACTCAGGTAATCTCCCTTGACGACCTTAAGAGCCTTGCCTCTCAGGCGCCGATTGTAAAGCTTGTTAACGCCCTCATTATTGAGGCTTTAAAAAAGGGGGCTTCCGACATTCACATTGAGCCCTTTGAGAAGGAGCTGAGAATCCGCTACAGGATAGACGGCGTCCTTCACGTTGTTTCAAAGTACCAGCCTGATATTAAAGATGCCGTCGTTGCAAGAATTAAAGTCCTAAGCGGCCTTGACATAGCAGAGAAGCGGCTCCCCCAGGACGGGAGAATGAAGGCAAAGTATCAGGGTAGGGACATTGACTTCAGGGTCTCTACCGTCCCTACCGTTTACGGCGAGAAGGTGGTTTTGAGGATTTTGGATAAGGGAGCTCTAAGGCTTGACCTCTCCGAGCTGGGCTTGGAGGAGAGGGAGTACGAGCTTTTAAAGAGAGGGATATTCTCACCCTACGGAATGGTTCTCGTAACCGGTCCAACGGGCTCAGGTAAGACCACTACTCTTTACTCATCCCTTTTAACGGTTAACAAGCCCGAAGTTAACATAATGACAGTAGAAGACCCGGTTGAGTACAACCTTTACGGGATAAATCAGGTTCAGGTAAACCCAGAGATAGGTTTAACTTTCGCGAGGGCTTTAAGGGCTTTCCTGAGGCAGGACCCCGACATCATAATGGTCGGAGAAATCAGGGATACCGAAACTGCCGAGATTGCAGTTGAGGCGGCCCTTACCGGACACCTCGTTCTCTCAACCCTCCACACGAACGACGCCCCAAGCACCGTGACGAGGCTCGTTGAGATGGGGATAGAGCCATTCCTCGTTTCATCGTCAGTAATCCTCGTTATAGCTCAGAGGCTTGCAAGGAGAGTCTGCCCCTACTGTAAGGAGCCCTATCAGTACCCGAAGGAGGTTCTCTTAGAGGTGGGTTTTAAGCCCGAGGAGATTGAGAACCTTCAGACCTTTAAGGGTAAGGGCTGTGAGAAGTGCGACTTTACCGGATATAAGGGAAGGGTAGCCCTTTACGAGGTTATGGAGGTTGTCCCCGAAATCAGGGACGCAATAGTTAAAGGGAAAAACGCCGACGAAATCAGGGAGATTGCAAGGAAGCACGGAATGAGAACCCTCAGGGAAATCGGAAGGATAAAGATTGCCAAGGGGATTACGACTCCTGAGGAAGTTCTTAGGGTTACCAGGAGCTATTAAAGATGAGAGGGCTCGTCGGTAAGAGGAAACTCTTAAGGGTTTTTATAAGCCTTGAGGACAGGTTTAACGGTAAGCCCCTGTGGGAGTACATACTTGAGCTTGTCAAAAAGGAGGGGCTGGCCGGAGCTACCGTCTTTAAGGCCGCCGCAGGAATAGGAGCCCACTCGGAGCTCAAGACCTTTACGGTCTGGAGGCTCTCTCAGGATTTGCCGGTTGTTATTGAGATTATTGACAGGGAAGAGAAGATAAAAGAGTTTTTAAAACTCCTTGACTCGGTTATTGAGGAGGGTTTGGTAGTTCTTGAAGACGTGGAGGTTATTACTTACCGCCACAGGGGGAGGAAGTGAGATTCGGAACCGTTGAGCTCGGTAGAAGGCCTGCGGTAATCTTGGTTCCCGACTGGAGCAGGTTGAAGGAGGAGCTTGAAAGGGCGAGGGAGCTTAGGATAGACCTGATTGAGGCAAGAGTTGACCTTATGGAGCCCTCCTGTGTAAGGGAAAACCTTGACCTTATTGCCGATTACGGCTTTTACTCTGTTTTGACCGTTCGCCCTAAATGGGAAGGGGGAGGTTTTAGGGGAGACGAGGATGAGAGGTTAAGGCTTTTTGAAAGTTTTGTCTCTCACCCGGCCGTCGGCGCAGTTGACGTTGAGCTGAGGGCCGAGATTCTCCCTCAGATTAGGGGTTTGGTTAGGGAAGAGGGGAAGAAGCTTGTAGTCTCCTACCACGATTTTGAGAAAACCCCTGATAAGGGAGAAATAGAGGAGCTCTTTAAGAAGGCCGTTAGTAAAGGAGCAGACGTCGTTAAGCTGGCCTTTATGGGGCAGAGCCAGTCTGACGCGGCGAGGGTCTGCTCGGTTATGGCCTCCCTCTCACACCCCAAAATCTTCATGGTTATGGGTGAAGGGGGCAAGTTTACGAGAGTTGTCGGCTTCTCCTTCGGCTCGCTTCTGACCTACACATTTTTCGGAAAGGCCGTTGCGCCGGGACAGATAGAGGCGGAGAAGCTGATAGAGCTCCTATCCGAGTTCTACCCCGAATATAGGCGCGAGAGGGAGAAGTTCTTGAAGGGAGCTCTCCTTTAGTATAATCTCAAACCATGGAGCCGAAAGTCTTTATCTACACTTCAGCCGTCCTCTACGCCGTTTCAACCCTCCACTACCTCCTCTACCTCATTTTCAGGAAAAATAAGCTGGCCGTAGTGGGGCTTTACTCTGCCCGCTTCGGCTTTTTAACAAACCTGATAGGTGCCCTCCTGCTCCTGTTTAAAGGGGGAGCCCAGACCCTCTTTACCCCGAAGGGAGCCTTCCTCATATTTGCCCTTACGCTCGTAAGCGTTTTCCTCTACTTCTCCACAAAGCACAGGCTCTCCCTCACGGGGGCTTTCCTGATGCCGTGGGCAACCCTCTTCTCAGTCCTTGCTTCAGTCTCCTCGGGCGTTCCGAAGGTGGAGCTCCCGGTAGGTTTTGTCGGGGTTATCCACATCGTCTCGGCGTTCCTCGGCTACAGCGCCTTTATGTTCTCTGCCCTCCTCTCGGTTATTTACCTCATATTTGAGAGGCACCTAAAGAAAAAGAAGTTCTCCGTTTTCTTCTTTAAACTTCCGTCTCTAACGAAGCTTGAGAGCGTTATTTACCACTCAATAACCGTCGGCTTTGTCTTCATAACCTTCTCAATGTTCGTAGGGGCCGTCTGGAGCGAGGAGCTCTTTGGAACTTACTGGAGTTGGCACCCCAAACAAGTTGCAACTCTGATTTCGTGGTTTACCTACGCCGGGATTATCCACCTCTACCTTTACGGCAACTGGAAAGGAAAAAGAATTTGTTATTTAAGCATTTTAGGTTTTTCTATAATATTGCTAAACTTTCTCGGGGTGAACCTCCTTTCAAAGAAGGACGTTCACTCATTTAAGGGGTAGTGATGGGAGAGCTAAAACTCTGTTGTTTAGGGCTCAGCCACAAGACGGCTCCGGTCTCGGTAAGGGAAAAGTTTGCCTTTAAGGGGGAAGAGCTTGAGAGAGCTCTCTTAAAGCTCAACTCAATGGAGGGAATTGACGAGTGTATGGTTCTCTCAACCTGCAATAGGGTTGAGGTTTACTTTACCACAAGGAACTCCAGCCCCTTTAAAGACCCCATTTCCTTCCTTCAGGAGTTTAAGGGAGCTACCTTAGACGAGATTAACTCCTTCTTCTACAGGAAGGTTGACAGGGACGCCGTCCGCCACGGCTTTTACGTAGCCTCAAGCCTTGACTCGCTGGTTGTGGGGGAGCCCCAGATAGTAGGACAGTTTAAAGACGCCTTCCAGACTGCCAAAGAACTTGGAACAGTAGGAACTGTCCTGTGCCGTTTCTGTGAGACTGCCCTTAAAGTTTCAAAGAGGGTTAGGACTGAAACGGGAATCTCAAAGAACGCCGTTTCAATAAGCTTTGCGGCCGTTGAGCTTGCAAGGAAAATCTTCGGCGACCTGAGAGGGACGAAGGTGGCCATAATAGGCGCCGGAGAGATGGCCGAGCTTGCAGTAAAACACCTTATAACGAACGGCGCGAGCGAAGTTTTCGTAGTTAACAGAACCCTTGAAAGGGCACAGGCCCTTGCCCGGGAGTTCGGAGGAAAGCCCTTCCCGTTAACGGAGCTGGCAAATGTCTTAAAACTTGCAGATATAGTAATCAGCTCAACGGGAGCTCCCGGCTACGTCATAACTAAGGAGGTGGTAGAGCCCGCCGTTAACTCAAGGGGCGGAAAACCCCTATTCCTCATAGACATTGCCGTTCCGAGGGACATAGACCCCGAAGTTGACTCCCTTGACGCCGTTTACCTCTACGATATAGACGACCTTCAGCAGGTTGTAGAGGCCAACATAAGGGAGAGGTTAAGGGAGGCGGAAGTAGCCAAGGAGATAATAGAGGGGTACGTTGAGCGGTTCTTAAAGTGGCTCAGGGAGCTTGAAGTAGCCCCGTTAATTGCTGAGCTAAAGAAGAAGGCAGAGGAAATCAGGAAAGAGGTTCTTGAAAAGCGCCTTCCCAAGCTCGGCTTAACCCCCGAGCAGGAGGCCGAAGTTGACAACATCACCAGGATAATAATCAACAAGCTCCTCCACCAGCCGATTACCAGCGTTAAGAGGAAGGCGGTAGAGGAGGAGAGCAGAAGCCAGGTAGTTCAGATATTCAGGGAGATTTTTGGACTCGGAAAGGAGTAGAGGAATGAGAATAAGAATCGGAACGAGGAAGAGTAAGCTTGCCCTGTGGCAGTCTGAGTGGGTAAAGGCTCAGATAGAGAAGAAGTTCCCCGAAGTTGAGGTTGAGCTTGTAAAGATAACTACAAAGGGAGACAAGATTTTAGACGTGCCTTTAGCGAAAATCGGGGATAAGGGCCTCTTTACGAAGGAGATTGAAGAGGCGATGCTCAGAGGAGAGGTTGACATAGCAGTCCATAGCCTAAAGGACGTTCCCAGTAAACTCCCGGAGGGTTTAAAGCTCATAGCCTTCTCAGATAGGGAAGACCCCAGAGACGCCTTCCTCTCAAATGGCAGGTACACCCTTGAGACCCTTCCCGAAGGGGCGGTTGTAGGAACGAGCTCTCTGAGGAGAAAGGCCCAGCTGAGGATTTTGAGGTCCGACCTTCAGATTAAAGACTTGAGGGGAAACGTTGATACCAGAATCAGGAAGTTGAAGGAGGGGCAGTACGACGCAATAATCCTTGCCGCCGCCGGAGTTAAGAGGCTCGGCTGGGAGGAGGAGATAGACGAAATCCTTTCACCCGATAAGTTTATTCCTTCGGTTTCTCAGGGAATCCTCGGAATTGAGGGAAGAGAGGGAGACGAGGAGATTGAGAGAATAGTGAGGGAGGCAGTAAACTCCTACGAGAGCGAAGTGGCTGCCGCCTTAGAGAGGGCTTTCTTGAGAACCCTTGAGGGGGGCTGTCAGGTTCCTATGGGCTGCTATGCGGTGGTAAGCGAAGAGAGGGTTCACGTAAGGGCCTTTATCTCCGACCTCAACGGCAAGTTCTTCCACAGGGAGGAGGGGGTCTTCAGGTTTAAGGACTTAAATGACGCCGAGAAAATCGGAATCTCCGTGGCCGAGAGGCTCTTAAGTGCGGGGGGAAGGGAGATTTTGCAAGAGCTCCTGAGATGCCAGTAAGGTTTTTCATATCAAAGGAGTTAAATCGGCAGCAGAAGGAGAGGTTGAGGGAGGTCGGAGTTGACTTCCTCGGCCTTCCCCTTATAAAGACCATTCCGGTTGAGTTTGACCCCTCTGCCGTTCTCTCCTTTAAACCCGACTCCGTGGTCTTTTCAAGCAAAAATGGGGTAAGGTTCTTCTTTGAGCGCTTCCCCTGTGAAGGGCTGGGAGGGGCTGAGGTTATTGCCGTAGGCTCCGCAACGGCTAAGGAGCTTGAAAAGCGGGGCTTTTTACCTGTTTACCCGGAGAACTTCAGCGCAGAGGGTCTGATTGAGCTCTTAAAGGACAGGGAGCTTAAGGGGAAGAGGTTTTTAATTGTCAGGCCGAAGAAGGCAAGGCGCCTCCTTCCCGACTTCCTCAGGGAGAGGGGTGCCGAGGTCTTGGAGCTGGTGGTTTACGAGACGGTTCCCGACAGCGGTGCTGCACAGGAGCTCTCACGGTTCTTCGGTAGTAATGTTGACTATGCCGCGTTTACGAGCCCTTCAAACTTTAAGTCCTTCCTTAAGGTTTTCCCTTCCGGAAGGGAGCTCCTAAAGGGGGTAAGAATAATTCCCATAGGCCACGTAACGGCTGAGGCCGTAAAGAAAGAGGGCTTTTCACCCCTTCCCCCTCCGAAGGAGTACACCGTTGACGGCATCATTAACGAGCTTCTAAAGCTTGAAAACTTTTTTTAAAGGGCTATCTTCCCTCAAAGTTTTCCTTTTTCTGCCGATAATTTACTGCAGAACCGCAGGAGGGGAGAGCGTTGAAAATTAACGGTTTTTCTTCGGAAATTCTCAGGCTCCTCTACGGAGAGAGGTCTTCCGTTGAGAAGGGAAGGAAGAGGAAGGAAGGAGGGGAGCTCTACCGGGCTGTTTCGGTAGAAATTTCTGAAGAGGTTGTTAGCGTTTCTCCCCAAGAGGTCTCAAGGGAAAAGGTTGAGAGGATAAAAGAGGCCATAAAGAGCGGTACCTATCAGGTAAACCCCCACAGGATTTCCGAGGCCATTATCAGGGAGATTTTGGGAGACGACCTGTGAGCCTGCAGATGTAGGCCAGGATTTTGGCCACCGCCCTGTAGAGCTTCGGGGGTATCTCCCTTCCCACCTTTACTTTAACCAGGAGCTCTACAAGCTCTCTGTCCTCCAAAATCGGAACTCCGCTCTCCCTTGCAAGCTCAACAATTCTCTCTGCGATTTTGCCTTCGCCTTTGGCCACTACTTTGGGAGCTCCCTCTCCCCTTTCGTACCTTAAGGCTGCGGCCTTCTTCCTCTCCATACTGATAGTTTAACAAGTTAAAATAGAGGCCACAAAGAGTTTGGAGGTAAAGAATGAGCGTAAGGGTAAGGTTTGCCCCGAGCCCGACGGGATTTATGCACGTTGGAAACGCAAGAACGGCACTCTTTAACTACCTCTTTGCAAGGCACCACGGAGGGGACTTCGTACTTAGGATAGAGGATACGGACACCGAGCGCCACAGCGAGGAGGCGGTAAAGGTAATCTACGAGGCCTTAAGGTGGATGGGGCTTGACTGGGACGAGGGTCCCGACAAAGGAGGGCCTTACGGCCCCTACAGGCAGTCTGAAAGGCTTGACATCTACAGGGAGTTTATTGAAAAGCTAAAGGAAAAGGGGCTGGTTTACGAGTGCTACTGTACTCAGCAAGAGCTTGACCAGATGAGAAAGGAGCAGCTTGAGAGGGGCGAGCCTCCCCGCTATACCGGAAAGTGCAGGCACTTAACCGAAGAGGAGAAGGCAAGGCTAAGGGCAGAGGGGAGGAAGCCCGTCTTAAGGTTTAAAGTTCCCGAGGACAGGGTAATAAGGTTCAAAGACCTTGTAAAGGGCGAGATTGAGATAAACTCCCGCCAGCTCGGGGGAGACTTTGTAATCGTCCGCTCAAACGGAATGCCCGTTTACAACTTCGTCGTGGTCGTTGACGACGCGTTAATGAAAATCACCCACGTAATAAGGGGAGAAGACCACATCTCAAACACTCCGAAGCAAATTCTCCTCTACGAGGCCCTCGGCTTTGAGACTCCTCAGTTTGCCCACCTTCCGATGATTTTGGGGCCCGATAGGAGCAAGCTCTCAAAACGCCACGGCTCAACTTCGGTTAAGGAGTTCAGGGAAAAGGGCTACCTGCCTGAAGCCTTTACAAACTTCCTTGCACTTTTAGGCTGGTACCCTAAAGACGGTAAGGAGATACTCTCTCTTGAGGAGCTGATTGAGAGGTTTGACATTAAGGACGTTAACAGCGCTCCGGCCGTTTTTGACACTACGAAGCTTAACTGGATGAATCAGGTTTACATAAGGAGCTACCCGATAGACAAACTTACAGAGCTCGTTATCCCTTACCTTGAGAAGGCCGGATTTGACCTTTCGGCCTTTGACAGGAAGTGGCTTGAGAGAGTAGTTGAAGTAAGCAGGGAGTACTTTACGGTTCTATCCGACGCTCCCCATTACATGGAGGTCTTCCTCAAGGACGACTTTGAGGTTGAGGAGGATGCAAAGGGGTTTATCTCCGAAAACCCCGACAGGTTAAGGGTTATTGAGCTCTTCTACGGGAAGTTGAAGGCCTTTGAAGGGGAGCTAACGGAAGAGGCCTTTAAGAAGCTGGTTAAAGAGGTTGGCAAGGAGCTGGGAGTTAAGGGTAAGAACCTCTTTATGCCCATAAGGATTGGTTTAACCGGTAAGATGAGCGGCGTGGAGCTCCCCGTTCTGGCAGAGCTCTTAGGGAAAGAAAGGGTTTTAAGGAGGCTTGAGAACAGCCTCTCTAAGCTTAGGGGATAGAGAAGAGAGGGGGTGTCGTGTACAGGGAGTACTACACCTACGAGGACTACAAGAACTGGAAGGGGGGCTGGGAGCTGATAGACGGCATGCCCTTTCCCCTCCCTCCCCTCTCCTCAATAAAGGAGCAGGTTTTAATCTTCAGGCTGATTCACCTTTTAAGGGAGAGGGTTAAGGGCTTTTCCGTCCTCTCGGAAACAGAGTGGCTTGTCGGCTTCAATACCGTTTTAGTTCCTGCCCTTATGGTGGTGGAGGGAGCTTCCGAACCTCCCATAACCTCCCCTCCGGAGCTTATCTTTGAGCTGGTCTCCCCCGCCCTCCACAGGAGGGTTGAGAGTCTGAAGTTTGAGCTCTACAGACGGGAAGGGGTGGGGCTATACGGTCTGGTTTACCCCCTCTTAAAGAGGGTAAAGCTCTACGACTTTAGGGGTGCTCATCCCCGCCTCCTCTTTGACGGAACTTCGGGCGAGTTTAACTTTTCCATTAAGGGGCAGGAGCTCTCCCTAAGCGTAGAGGAGATTTTTGAGGAGCTATGAGTGAGAAACCTTTAATAGTTATAACCGGTCCTACTGCAACTGGTAAGACCGACTTCTCAATAAAGCTTGCAAGGGAGATAGGGGGAGAGGTAATATCGGCCGACTCAATGCAGGTCTATAGGGGGCTTGATATAGGTACCGATAAAGTCTCTCCCGAAATCAGGAGAGAGATTCCCCACTACCTCATAGACGTCGTTGAGCCGACGGAGAAGTTCTCCGTTGCGGACTTTGTGAGGGAGGCCGACAGGGCTATTGAGGAAATCAGAAAAAAGGGAAAGTACCCCATAGTTGTAGGGGGAACGGGCTTTTACATAAAGGCACTCCTCTACGGCCTTCCCCAGACCCCGCCCTCGGACGAAAAGCTCAGGGAGGGGCTTAAAGAGCTCTCAAATGAGGAGCTCTACAGGGAGGTAAAGAAGATTTCTCCCGAGTACGCCGAAAAAGTGGGAATTAGTGATAGGAAGAGGTTAATCAGAGCTCTTGAGGTCTACCGTTTAACCGGAAAGCCCATAACCGAATTTAAGGTTTGGAGAGAGGAGCCGAGGTACCCTTTTCTCGGCTACTTCCTCTACAGGAACCGCTCCGAGCTCTACAGACGAATAGAGGACAGGGTTGAGAGTCAGGTAAGGCGGGGACTGGTTGAGGAGGCAAGGAGGATTTTGGCCTTGGGGGGCGACCTAACCGCACTTCAAGCCCTGGGCTACAAGGAGATGGCCGGCTACCTCAGGGGAGAGGTGGGCCTTGAGGAGGCAAAGAAGCTCCTAAAGAGGAGAACAAAGGAGTTTGCAAAGCGCCAGTTTACCTGGTTCAGAAAGGAGCCCCGCTTTAAGTGGGTTAACCTATCAGAGGTTAGCCAGGAAGAGCTCCTTCGGATGATAAAAGAGGAGCTAAAGAAATTTGAGTAGCATATATTAAATTCTAAAGAATAGACCAAAGCAACCGGGAGGAGCCATGAACCTTCAAGATGCCTACCTCAACAGGCTCAGGAAAGAGAGGGTGCCGGTGAGCATCTTCCTTACCAAAGGAACTCGCCTTCAGGGGGTGATAACCTTCTTTGACCAGTTTACGATTCTCCTTGAAAACGGCGGTACCCAGCAGTTAATCTACAAGCACTCTGTAGCTACCGTTGTTCCCTCAAGACCTGTAAAGAACATCTTCCCCGAGCAGAGAGAGGAGAGTGCTGCTAATGAGTAAAACCATTCTCTTCGGTGGCCTTACCCCTCTCCACGAGCTCCTGATAAAGGGGGCTGTGGAGAGCTTCGGCTATAGGGCACAGTTCCTTCCCACCCCCGATAACTCCTCTTTGAGGGTAGGGAGGGAGTACTGCAATAGGGGAATGTGCAACCCCACCTACTACACTGTAGGCAACCTCATTAAGTTCCTCCAGGAGAAGGCCGCACAGGGGATTCCCGTAGAGGAGGAGTTCCTCTTCGTTACCGTCGGTGCCTGCGGCCCGTGTAGGTTCGGAATGTACGAAACAGAGTACAGGCACGCCCTAAAAGAGGCCGGCTTTAAGAACTTTAAGGTTTCAATTCTCAACCAGAGCGAATTCTCAAGTGAGGGAGAGTTTGAGCTTACTCCCTCACTCCTTTGGGCTTTGGTTAAGGCCGTTTGGCTTGCCGACGTTTTGCGGGACTTGGGCTACCAGCTGAGGCCTTACGAAGTTGAAGAGGGAAGCGTAGACAGGGAAATAGGAAACTTCAGCAGGGAGCTCTACTTAGCTTTAAAGGGTGGAGCGGGAGTTTTAGAGCTCTACTCCCTCTTAAAGAACCTTAGGGAGAGGCTTGAGGAGCTCCCCTTTGACTACACCAGAGTAAAACCTGTTGTAAGCGTCATAGGTGAGTTCTGGGCCCACACCACCGAAGGAGACGGTAACTACAGGCTCCACAGGTGGCTTGAGGAGGAGGGAGCCGAAGTCCGTCCCGAGCCCGTTGCCGGCTGGATAGACTATCAGCTCTTTATTGAGGCGGAGAAGGTTAAGAGGGAGATTAAGGTAAAGGGAGTTTCGGTTAACAGGCTCAAGAGACTTGCCGCCGTTAAGCTGATGGCCTTTGTTTTTCGCTCTCTCTATAACCTCTTTAGAGCTCCCTTCTCCTTTCGTCCCAAACCCCTGCCCTCACAGAAACTCCTTGCGGAGCTTGCAAAACCCTACTTTGACTACATGGTGGTGGGCGGAGAGGGCCACCTTGAGGTTGCAAAGCACGTCTACAGCGTAAAGTACAAGAAGGCCCACATGGTTGTCTCAGTTAAGCCCTTCGGCTGTATGCCCTCAACCCAGAGCGACGGGGCTCAGGTTAAGGTCTTGGCCGACTACCCCCACTCAATCTTTATATCCGTTGAGACCTCCGGAGACGGGGAAGTGAACGTAAAAAGCAGGGTTCAGATGAAGCTTTACGAGGCCAAAAGAGCTGCCAAAGAAGAGTTTGATTCCCTTCTGAGGGAGCTTAACATGACCTACTCCGGGTTTGAGAGGGTCTTCTCCTGTGAGGAGTTCCGCGAGCCCTTTGTTAAGCTCTCTGATAGGTTTATTGGAACCGGAGCAAGGGCCCTGTGGGCAAACAGGTTGAGGGTAAAGTCCCTTCTTGAGCCCTCCGTAGAGGTCGTTTAATGGACTACCTCTACATAGAGAAGACCTCTTTTGAAATAGATAGAGCTCTTGAAAAAAAGAGGATATCTTCCGTTTACCTTTCCGAAAAAAAGCTTTCAATAGGTTTCGGAAAACTCTACCTTAACTGCTATTTCGGAACTCCCAACGCCCTCTTCCTCTCCGAAAAGCCCGTTGCTACCGAGGAGTTTCCCCACCTTAACCCGATAAAGGGAGCTTACCTGAAAGAAGTTTCAATGCCATACCCCGACAGGGTAGTTGAGCTCTCCCTCGTGAAGATTCTCTCCCCTACCCAGTTTGAGAAGTACTACCTGATTTTTGAGCTTACCGGTAAGAACGCCAACCTCTTCCTCCTTGACAGTAATAGGAGAGTAAAGTTCCTCTTAAGGCCGGTTTTGAGCTCTGTTAGGGAGATTTCTCTTAAAGAGGAGTACCGCCCTCCTCCCCTTGACAAGAAGCCCTTTGAGGAACTCTCCTTCGGTCGTATTACCCCGGAAGGAATTGAGAGGAGCCTCCACAAGTACGCCCTCTACATCTCCCCACTAAACGCTAAGGAGATTGCCGAGATTTACAGAAAGGTAGGCGATTTGAAGGAGGCCTATAGGCTCTTTATGGAGAGACACAGGAAATCCGACTCTGCCTATCTCTACTACAGGGAGGGTAAGCCGGCCTACCTTACGACTTTCCCCTACTTAAGCCTTCAGGGGCTTGAGTTTAAGGAGTTTAGCGGGGAGTTCCCCTTTAGCCGTGCCTGGGAGGAGTTTTTTAGAGAAAGGGTCTTAAAGGAGGAAATTGAAGCTGTAAGGGAGAAAATCTTAAGGCGTTTAAGGAAGAGGAAGGAAGCCCTTTTAAAGGAGCTCTCACAGCTAAAGGATGAGAAGGAGCTCTTAAAGGAGGCCGAGGAGAAGAGGAGGTTAGGGGAGCTCCTTAAAGTTAGCCTTCAGAAGGTAAAGCCGGGGGCGACAGAGGTGGAGCTCTACGACTACGGCTCTGGAGAGAAAATATCCGTTCCCCTTGACCCTTCCCTCTCCCCCCAGAAGAACATGGATGCCTACTTTAAGGCTTACAGGAAATTGAAGAGAAAGGCTCAGGTGGCGGCCGGCAGGAGAGAGGAGATTAGGGAGGAGTTGGTCTCGTTAGATGCCCTTTTTGAGCTTATCTCTTCCGCTGAGGAGATAGAGAAATTAAAGGGACTTTCGGGAGAGCTAAAGAAGGGCGAAAGAGGGGGAAAGGGGCTCTCCCTAAGGAGCTTTACTCTCCCTTCCGGCAGGAAGATTGTTGTAGGCAGGAGCTCAAGGGAGAACGAGCTTATATCCTTAAGGCTTTCAAACCCTTGGGACTTGTGGTTTCACGCTAAAGGTATTCCCGGCTCCCACGTCATCTTGAAGCTAAAGAAGGGAGAGGAACCTACCGAGGAGGATATTCTTCTATCGGCCTCGGCTGCGGCCTACTACAGTAAGGGAAGGTACTCGGGAAAAGTGCCCGTTGACTACACCTTCGTTAAGAACTTGAGGAAGCCTCCTAAGAGTCCGGTCGGTTTTGTTACTTACTCTGGGGAAAGGACTGTTTGGGTGAAGCCTGAGGTCTTTGAGGAAGTTTTAAAGCCCCCAAAAGAGGGGGGCTGAGGAAGTTCTTATTAGGAAGAAACGATAACGAAGGACGTTATTAAAACTATAAGGACATATATTCCAAAAACTCCGTAGAGAAAAAGTGTTTTAAGTGTACCGTTTTCCATTGTCCCCTCCTTCAATAGATGCTTTTAGAGTTCTTAGCTCAGCTTCAAACCTATCTCTGTTTATAAAGACAACAACGTAGTGGCCTACAATTCCCTTAAGGGCAAACATTGCGCTCAGCATAAACAAGAGCCTTGCAATAAAGTGGGCGGTAGTTCCCGGCTTAAAGTAAACCTTCCACAGGAAAAGGAGCGGCAGTATTAGGGCCCCTCCGCAGAGCATGAAGTAGGTAAAGAGGTTTGGCTTAAAGAAAGAGAGCTCCCTCTCAAACTCCTTCCTTACCGCCTCTTCAATCTCCTTCCAGCTCTTTCCTTGAGCCTTGAACCTGCGGGCCTTTTCAAGGAGCTCTCTCTTGCCCTTTAAAAACTCTTCCTTTAAGCCTATGATTCCAGTCATCTACCGCCCCTGCTTAAAAAGATTATGGAGAGGCCCTTAGGCCTCCCCTTCTAATTTAGACTTTGCAAGGGTGTAAGTCAGCCATGCAACCAGCACCCACCAGATAAAGGATATGATAAGCCACATTGCTCTCTACCTCCCCTTTAGTGTTCTGCCGCCTCTTCAAGCTCCCTCTTGATTGACTCGGGGGAAATCTTGAAGAGGAACATCTTGTAAACCCATGCCTGGTAAGCAATAACAATCGGTGTGAAGATGATTGCCGCTACAAGCATAACGGTGAGCGTAAGCTGGCTTGAAGCACCGTTGTAAATCGTAATTGAGTGCTCAAGTCCGAGGCTTGAGGGAACTGCAAGGGGGTAAGCTCCGAACATTACCGCAAATCCGGCAAAAAGGAAGGTAAGGGT
>Ga0256838_1000026_pt1 | contig 128902 bp, 137 predicted proteins | sample 4571419metaG_FD_185978 | JGI IMG/M metagenome (GOLD analysis project Ga0256838, IMG submission 185978) | Hydrothermal vent microbial communities from Guaymas Basin, Mexico - 4571-419 | ecosystem: Environmental > Aquatic > Marine > Hydrothermal vents | place: Mexico: Guaymas Basin | collected... | reverse complement strand
GGCCGGCCTGTGCAAGGGTGAGGGCCGCAAAGAGGCCTGCCGGCCCGCTCCCAACAACGAGAACCCTCTTTTTAACCGGAACTTTCGGAATCTGGAGCTCCTCAACCTCCCTGTACTCCCTCGCAACCCCCTTCTCTATGAGCTCCCTTGCCTTTTCATCGGGGAGCTCCGCCACAACCTTATAGACGAAAATCGGCTTCTTCCGGGCGTCAATAGACTCCCTCACTACCTCAAACTCGGCTATCCCGAGCTCTGCCAACTTCTCCTCTAAAGAGCTTTCTAAGGGAACTTTTACCTCTACCTCTACCTTCATCTCCTCTCTCCCGCCCTTTACTTAACCAATTTTCAACTTACAAGCCCTCTATCCTACCCTTTTTCAGGGAGCTCCATCTTCATCTTCTTTAAAAACTCGTAAAACTCGGGGGGAAATGCAGGCTTTCCCCTTTCAAGCTCAAGCCTTACCTCTTCCGGAATTACCTCAATGTCTATCTCAACAATTTCGTCAAATCCCTTTATCCCCAACCTCTTCTCAACCTTCTCTTTCTGGTAAATCAGAGAGTCTCTCTTTAAGACTTCCCCCTTTTCTAAGATGTCTCCCACGAACTTCTCGGCGTTGTCAATGTCCCTCTGCTTCACCCTTCCCGAAAGGTAAAAGGTAAGGGAGACCTTCACCGGCTCGGTTATCGGGAAGTTCTCAAGGCCGTAGGCAAGCTTCTGAACGTGGAGCTGGTAGAGGGCCTCCCTCTGAGAGGAGAGAACCTGAGGATTATTCATGATAAAGGGCTTAAGCTCCCCGTTAACCCTCCTGTGGGAAATCTTTTTGTAATTGGCTTTACTGGGGATTTTACCGACGAAAAAGAACTTGAACTTCACCCTAAACTCCTGTAAAAATCAATGTGGAGAGGAAAAATGGTAGCCTACGGAACAACAGTCAAACGGTTTGTCTTTATTCTAACAATTCTCATCCTTTTAGTTCTGATTTCAACCGTCGGAATAAAGCTGATTGAGGGCTGGAGCTGGCTTGACTCCCTCTGGCACACAATTATAACAATCTCAACTGTAGGCTACGGGGAGGTTCATCCTTTAACAACCCCGGGCAAGATTTTCACGATGTTAATCATCGTGGTGGCCTTTGCGGTCTTCGCCTACGGAGCTTCAAGCGTGGCTTCAATGATTTTTGAGGGGGAGCTCCAGAAAATCTTTACTACCAAGAGGATGGAGAAAATGGTGGCGAAACTGAAAAACCACACGATAGTCTGCGGCCTGGGAAGAACGGGGCAAGCGGCAGTTAAAGAGCTTGCAAAGGAGAAAGTTCCGTTCGTCGTAATTGAGAAGAGCGAGGAGAAGATTGAGGAGGCCAGAGAGAAGTACCCCAACCTGATTTACATTCACGGAGACGCAACCCAGGACGAAACCCTCATAAAGGCGGGAGTGAAGTCTGCAGCAAACCTCATAGTTGCAACGGCCGACGACGCAGACAACCTCTTTATAACCCTCTCGGCAAAGAACCTCAACCCGAGGCTCAGGATAGTCACGAGGGCAAACAGAGAGGAGAACGTGATAAAGCTAAAAAGGGCGGGAGCAACAGAGGTAATCCTCCCAAACGTTATAGGGGGGCTGAGAATGGCCTCCTTAGCAATAAGGCCCAGCGTAGTCTCATTTCTTGACATAGTAACCCACCACGGGGAGATTGATTTAAGGCTTGAGGAGGTTGAGGTTCCGAAAGGTAGCCCCTTCCACGGGAAACTCCTCAGAGAGCTTAATATACCCAAAAAGACTGGAGTTATCGTAATAGGAATAAGGAGAGAGGACGGCTCATTTATTCTGAACCCTACTTCCTCAACGATGGTCTTAGAAGGGGATAAGCTGATTATTATCGGGACGAAGGAACAGGCTGAAAAGTTGAAGAGACTTGTAAGGGGGGAAGAGGATTAAAGTGGTGCGGGAGGCGGGATTTGAACCCGCACGCCCGTAAGGGCACCGCCCCCTCAAGACGGCGCGTCTGCCGATTCCGCCACTCCCGCTTAAGCGCTGGTAGGAAATATAGGCCTCATCTTTAGAAGTGTCAAGAAGTACAGGAGGGTTTAACACACTGATTACCACAAAAGCTGTATTAATTCTCTTTCTTTAAGATTTCTAAAACATCCCTCAGCGTTCCCGTAATTCCGATTGCTACATCTATACCCAGCTGTTTAAAGAAAACTCTCGCCTTTTCTCCCATCCTTGTAGCTATAACTTTATTCACGCCACGCTCTGCAAGCATTTGAGGAATTGCTCCTGCAGCGTGCTCAACTACGGGATTTTCAAATATATTAACGTCAACTTCCCCGTCTTTAAGAGTAACCAAAGCAAAGTAGGGAGCTCTACCAAAGTGCTCACATATAGGAGAATCAAGTCCGGAATCGCTCTTTAAAGGAACTGCAACTTTCATTTTCACCTCCCAAGCCATAGACTATTGTGACCTCTATAATATACTCCTCTTTAATTGCAGTTTCTCAAAACTTTTGAAGCCAACCGGAAATTTCCTAATTTTATGGAAAATGACATAGGGAGATTCTATGAGGAAGAAAATTAAATGCCCCCACTGTGGAAAGGAAGCTTTTTGGGAAGGAAATCCCTTCAGGCCCTTTTGCTGTGAAGAGTGTAAACTGGCAGACCTCCACAAGTGGCTGAGCGAGGAATACCTGGTTTGCGAGGAAATTGAGTCAGGAGGAGAGGTTGTCAAAGAAGATAACGCCGGCCCTTAAGCAGTACCTTGAGTTTAAAAAGAGGTATAAGGACGCAATCTTAATGTTCAGAATGGGCGACTTTTACGAAATGTTCTTTGAGGACGCAGAAATAGCCTCAAGGGAGCTTGAGATTGCCCTTACCTCCCGCTCCTTCGGTAAGGGCGGGGAGAGAGCTCCCATGTGCGGAATTCCATACCACGCCCTTGAGAGCTACCTCCCCAAGCTGGTCAGGAAGGGCTACAAGGTTGCAATATGCGAGCAACTTGAGGAGCCCAAGCCCGGAAAGAAGGTTGTTGAAAGGGGAGTAGTAAGGGTAGTAACGCCCGGAACATACTTTGAAGACGAGAGCGAAGACCGCTTCCTGATGGCAATTAAGCCAGAAGGTAAAAGCTATCAGGTAGCCTGGGCGGAAATATCGTCGGGAGACCTCTACCACGCAAAAGCAAGCTGGGAAGAGCTAAAGAGCCTCCTATCAAAATTTAAACCTAAAGAAATCCTCGTTCCAGAAAAGTTTGACGAGAGGAAGTTAAAGACTATCCTACCTGAGGCCGTTATTGAAAAGAGGGAGGAGCTCTTTAAAGAGGGTGCCCTTGAGGCCTTAAGGGAGTTTGTAAGGGAGACCCAGAAGGAGTTCGTTCCCAAGTTAAAAGAGCCCAAGGAGTATAGGGGCTGGGATTACGCCTACGTTGACCCTCAGACCCAGAGGAATTTAGAACTCCTTGAGCCCATAAACGAGAAAATGGCCGGAGCAACTCTCTTTAACGTCTTAAACAGGACGAAAACGGGAATGGGGCGCAGGCTCTTAAAGTTCTGGCTCCTCCACCCACTTAAAAATGTAAAGGAGATTGAAAAGAGGCTTTCGGCAGTTGAGGAGCTCTCAGAGAGCTTTCTGATTGCAGACGAGTTGAGGGAAACCCTCTCAAGAGTTTACGACGTAGAGAGGCTCTTAACGAAAATAACTTCCGGAATGGCCAACCCGAAAGAGATTGCCTCACTGAGGAGCTCTCTCAAAAACCTTCCCAAAATAAAGGAGCTCTTAAGCGAGTTCTCATCACCCCTTCTAAGGGAGCTCTCAGAAGGCTTTGATGCCCTTGAGGACGTTTACTGCGAAATTGAAAGGGTATTGGTTGAAAACCCGCCCTTCTCCCCAAAAGAGGGAGGATTGATTAAAGAGGGCGTCCATCCCGAACTTGACAAGCTGAGAAGGGTAAAGAACGAGGCAGAGAAAATCATAAAGGAAATTGAAGAGAGAGAAAGAAAAAGAACGGGAATAGCAAGCCTGAAAGTGGGATACAACAACGTCTTCGGCTACTACATAGAGGTCTCAAAGCCGAACCTCCACCTCGTTCCCGAAAATTACATAAGGAAGCAGACCCTCGTAAACGCCGAGCGCTTCATAACCCCGGAGCTCAAGGAGTTTGAGGAGAAAGTCCTCTCTGCAAAGGAGAGAATTGAGAAGATTGAGTACCAGCTTTTCTGTCAGCTCAGGAGCTTCATCTCAAGCCACGCAGGGAGGATTTCAAAGACGGCCGAGAGGATAGCCCAACTTGACGTCCTTCAGTCCCTTGCAAAGGTTGCAGTTGAAAGGAGATACACCAGACCTCAGGTCCACGAGGGCTACGAGACGGTAATAGAGGAGGGAAGACACCCCGTCCTTGAGAAAATCCTTGAGGAGGATTTCATTCCCAACGACACAAGACTGACTCCTGAGGAATTTATCCTCATAATCACAGGCCCAAACATGGGAGGTAAATCGGTTTACTTAAGGCAGACCGCCCTGATTACCCTCATGGCCCAAATGGGCTCATTCGTTCCGGCAAGGAGGGCGAAAATCTCCGTTGCAGACAGGATTTTCACGAGGGTAGGAGCGGCAGACAACCTGAGCAGAGGCCTTTCAACCTTTATGATGGAGATGGTTGAAACTGCCAATATCCTTAAAAACGCCACCCCCAAGAGCCTTGTAATCCTTGACGAAATCGGAAGGGGAACGAGCACCTACGACGGAATGAGCATAGCAAGGGCGGTTGTTGAGTTCATCAGCGGGAAAATCGGGGCAAAGACTCTCTTTGCTACCCACTACCACGAGTTAACCGAGCTTGAGGGGAAGGTAAGGGGAGTTAAGAACTACCACGCCGAAGTCAAGGAGGTTGACGGCCACGTCGTCTTTACCCACAGGATTGTTCCGGGAGCCTCGGAGAAGTCCTACGGAGTCCACGTCGCAGAGCTTGCAGGCCTTCCTAAGGAGGTTGTTGAGAGGGCAAAGGAGATTTTGGCCGAGCTTGAGGGAAGGAAAGAGCGGGAGCTCCCCCTCTTTTCGGCCGCAGAGAGGGAAGTTGAGTACAGGGTAGAGAGAGTTGAGGTTATCCCTCCCGAAGTTGAAAGAGTCCTGAGCGAGATTGAGAAGATAGAGATTTCAACCACCACACCCTTAGAGGCCTTAATGCTCCTTGCAAGGCTAAAGGAGAGCTTAAAGGGAGTAGAATGGAAAAAGTAGTCGTTGAAAAAGAACACTCAAAGAAGAGGCTTGACCAGTTCATAAGCGAGGTAAGTGAGCTCTCCCGCTCTCAGGCAAAGGGGATAATTGAAGAGGGACTTGTTAAAGTTGACGGAAAGGTAGTTAAAAAACCATCCCAGAAAGTAAAGGAAGGACAGGTTGTAGAGTTTGAAATCCCTGAACCTGAGCCTATAGAGGTTAAGCCGGAGAACATTCCCTTAGACGTAGTTTACGAAGATAGGGACGTTATTGTCATAAATAAACCTGCAGGAATGGTAGTTCACCCGGCACCCGGCCACTACTCCGGAACTTTGGTTAATGCCCTCCTCTACCACTGTAAGGACTTGGGAGGAATCGGAGGGGCACTGCGGCCTGGAATAGTCCACAGAATAGACAAGGATACTGCAGGCCTTTTAGTAGTTGCAAAGAACGACCTTGCCCAGCAGTCTTTGATTGAGCAGTTTAAGAACAGAACAGTTGGTAGATTTTACAGAGCTCTAATCTACGGAATCCCGAAGAAAGACTACGACAGAATAGTTCTTCCAATAGGAAGGGACAGGTTTGACAGGAAGAAGTTCTCCCCAAACACTACAAGCCCTAAGGAGGCCATAACAAACTACTGGGTTATTGAGAAGTTCCCCGAGCACAACGTGGCAGAGATAAAGTGTAAACTTGAAACCGGCAGAACCCACCAGATAAGGGTTCACATGTCAAACCTCGGCCACCCGCTACTCGGAGACAGAACCTACGGCTACAAACCAAGCAGGATAGAGGACGAAACTTTAAGGAAGCTGATAGACGAGATGGGAATGCACGCCCTTTGCGCCTACTACCTCGCCTTTAACCACCCGAGAACCGGCAAGAGGATGGAGTTTGAGGTGGAGCTCCCTACAGGCTACAAAAGGGTTCTGGAATACTTAAATTGTAGTTAACGAGGGAAAAACCATATCTTCCCCCATTTCAATAGCTCTGGTTACTAATTCTGATGCTTTTTGTAGCAGAAGCTTACTTTCCTTTCTAAGTTTAAAAACTTCTTCTAAGAGTAGCTCTAAAGCCTCTCGCTTATCCTTATTTATTTTAGGAATTAAAACTTTACCTACATCTTCTATACGCCAATGTTGTATTAGACTTCCCCCAGTATCTCTCTCTGCCTGAAGCTGACCCACAAGAGAATTTAAAACAAACGCTATATATTCAGGAGTATATTCTTTCTCTTTTGATTGTTTAATTTTCAAGTGAAGTATGGCATTGGAAGTTATTACTTGCTCTTCCTCTGGATACTTAACTACATAAGCTATGCCCACTGTTCCATCTTTAGATAAAAGAATTGTTCCTTTCTTTGGTTTAAGCTTCTCAATCTCTTCCTCTGTTAGGAAATCTTCAGGTAAATATACCTTTGGAGTATCTATTCCGTATTTGGAAAAATCCGCTACACGGATAAAAGGTATTCCCGAGTCTTGATAATATTTAGAACCAGGTTCTATAGATTTTTTAACAACAACTATCTCCTTCAAAGGCTCCAATTCAAATTTTTGTAAATGCTTAATAAGTTGTTCGTACTTAGGCAAATAATATTCCGCATCAAGGCGACCGTTTAAAAAGGCACTTTTAGAGGAAACAATGTTATAGTTCCTGTTTGTGGGTCTAAAATTCTTTAAATCCAGCTCTTGAAGTAATATTTCTTCTGCTTCCTTGTAAAGTTTCTTGCTTTTTTCTAACTTTTGATGAGCTGTTTTTACCACTTCCTCTATAAAATTTTGGAATTTAGGGGATAAAAGAGGAATAGGAAAAATATCAAAATTTTTAGGATATATTTCTATTTGTCCTGAACTTCCACTATAATATCTATTGATTAAGTCCTGACCGTACTGCGATTGTAGAAAACTCATTAAATAGTAGGGATTTAATTCCCTTTTTGTAGTAATCACTGTAATATGACTATCTACAGTAAAAGGAAATTCTGCATAATTCAAATGAACTCTTCCCAAAGTTCCTACACCCGTAGAATTAATTAAAATAGCTTTATAAGGAACGATTTCCTCACTAAATCCCTTTCTTGTTGATTCAAAGTCTATAAAGTGATTCCTTAAGTGTTGACTATTTACTATTCTTAAGTTTCCGCCTTCATCATAAATTGGTTGTTTGAACCGTTTATTAGTTTTTCTTAAATCCTTTAACCTTTTGTGTGGTAAAGAAGTAAGGAGAAATAAATTTCGCAAGTATTTCTTTCTAAAAAACTCAGAATTTATCCTAAAATCCGGATTATCCTCTCTAATTTCACTAAGTTTAAGTTCTACCGCTTCCAATCTATCCATTAAACGCTTATATTTCCCTTTATTAAAAGGAGTTAAGTTTTTTTTTACAAAACTTAAACCTTCCTTTTTGGCAAATTCCAAAAAGGCCTCTGCTATACCTTCGGGAGTTTTAACTTCGGGATGCCAAGTCTGAACGGAGAATAGGTCATGCTTAACTATCAAATGGCCGTGATTATCTAAAACCTTTTCTTCGGGGTTTTTCTTAGCAATTTCTTTGAAATCCTCAGGTAGAGGTGGTATTTTCCCTTCTTCCTCCCACTTTAGGAAATCTTTATATTTGACATAAATCTTTTCTCCGCTACTGTCTTTACTCGGTTCTTGCATTGTGGCGAAAAATATCGGATAGTCTTCCTTATAGGGACAAAGTTTATCATCCCACTTTTGGAGTATTAAAACGCTTGTTTTAGTTCCCGTATGGGGTTTAAAAACATTCTGATGAAGTCCAATAACCGCTATAATCCTTGCGTGTTTAGAAATCCATTCTCTTAAACATCTATCGGAAGCGTTATTTAATCTCCCTTGAGGAAGAACTATAGCTAACCTTCCGCCTGGTTTTAGGAATTGTAAAGCTCTCTCAATGAAAAGAATGTCTCTGCTTATTTTTTTAGGGTATTTCCCTGTCGGTTCGCATTTTTTATTAAATTTTTGCGCCAATTCATATTTATGGATTATCCGTGATTCTTTTATATCTCCTGCAAAAGGAGGATTTGTCATAACAATATCAAAGTTAAAGTCCCTATAAAATCTTTTATCCTTTAAAAGTTTCTTTAATTTTTTCCAACCTTCGTAGTATTTATCTCTCCAATCCTCATCGTCTATCCATTCCTTCCATTGTTCATAATCTAAACTGTTAAGCCTTATGACATTGGAGTGTCCATCTCCCGCAATAAGATTTAGAAGTTTGGCTACTCTCACAACTTTTTCGTCAAAATCTATACCGAAAACCTTTTCTCTTACGTAGTCTATAGCTTCAGGTATTTTCTCCTCTGCAGTTAATAAATCTTTAGAGTCTAAACCATTTTTCTCGTAAATATCCTTCCAAACTTTGAAAACTACATGGATTGGAAATCCAAAGCTTCCACAAGCAGGGTCTATTATGTATTCATTCTCAGTAGGATTAAGCATTTTCACAACCATATCAATCACATAACGGGGAGTGAAATACTGTCCCTTTTCTCCCTTACTCGTTTTATTTACCAAATATTCAAAAGCATCATCTATTACATCCAAATTAGTATTGAAAATTTTTACATCTTGAAGAGAGCCAACGCATACTGCTAAATGAGAAGGGGATAATTCTATTTTTGCATCATCGGGAAAAATACCTTCCCACTTCCTTTTAGCTTCGTCAAAAAGTCTTTGTATCTTTTCCTTTAGTTCTGGATCGCTTTCACCGTAATTTCTAAACTCCAAAGGTCTCCTTGGATTTCTAAAGCTTTGAAGTTCATCATAAAGTTTTGCAAAGATAAGTTTCAAAACCTCTTCAAAAACATCAACACCAGCATTGGCCAGAACCTCATCTTCTAAATCAAGGATTATTTCTTTTAATGAAATCTTTTCATTAGTTAGCTTATCAACTCTTTTAAGGTCTTCTATTGTGAACTTCTCCTGTAGAAGCTCTCTTAAACTTTGTCCGTATTTAGGTAAGTCTGGTATGTTCTCAAAATAATTAGGGTCTTTCCTGTGAAAAACTTCTATCCGTTCACCATTAGTCCATACTGCTATAGGTGCCCCTGTTGCGTTGGTATAACTCTTAAGTTGTTCTTTACCTTCCTTTAGCGTGGGTTTTTTAGTTTCTACAATTATGTAAGCATAAGTAGGATTTTTAGGATTTTCAACCACAATATCAGCTTTTTTAATCTCTCTTCCAAAGTGAACAGGATACTCTACTTTTATTAGTTCCTTAGGATATCCATAGTCCCACACAAGTTTTCTCAAGAATAACTGTCTAATAACTTCTTCAGGTTTTAATTGGATTTCTCTACCTCTAATAAAGCATTTCTAATAAAGCATTTAGTATAAAATCTTTTTCCTTTTTTAGTTTCCTTCTCATATATAGAACCTTCCAAGTCTTCTATAACTTCCTGTGCAAATATGCCCTTATTTAAAAATTTAATACCCCTAGAGTTAAGTATTTTCTTTATCTTTTCCATCATACCTCCCTTCATGGAATAGGCACAGACTTTTTCTGAAGAACTCCGCAGTTTCCCGGTCTATTGCGGTAAAGTGGATTTCTTTCAGGGAAGTACTCGGGTTCTCCTTTAAGTACCTGACAACTTCGTCAACTATTACCCTTACCCCTTTTCTCTTCGGGTAGCCGAAAATTCCGGTGCTGATTGCAGGAAGGGCAACGGATTTAAGCCCCAGCTCGTCGGCAAGCTTCACGGCCGAGCGGACGGCATTCCTTAACTTTCTCTCCTCGTCTCCCTCGCCCCAGATTGGACCTACTGCGTGGATTACGTACTTTGCCTTTAAATTCCCCGCCGTCGTATAGACTGCACCTCCGACCGGAACGGGGCCTCTCTCTTCAACTATTCTGTCGCTCTCATCCTGAATAATCCAGCCGCCCTTTTTAACTATCGCTCCTGCAACACCCCCGCCGTGTTTTAAGAGGGAGTTTGCGGCGTTAACTATTGCATCGGTTTCCTCTTCGGTAATGTCGCCGTGGACGGCCTTTAAAACCACACCGTTAATAACTCTTTCGGCCAGAACTTCCATTACCCCAAATCTCCCCAGATAAACTGGATTAAGGTCATACCGGCAATTGCGGCTGTTTCGGCCCTCAGAATTCTCTTTCCGAGGTAAATCGGTTTAAAGCCCTTATCCTTCAAAATCTCAATCTCCTCTTTTTCAAGGCCTCCTTCGGGGCCTACTAAGAAGGAAACGGAAGAGGCAGAATAACCCTGATAGTCTTTAAAGGACTTTCCGCCCTTTTCCCAGAGGACGAATGAGAGCTCCGAGCTATCCTCAATCTCCTCAATCCTTACCGGCTCTGCTATCTCGGGTATAACCGTTCTGCCGCACTGTTTTGAGGCATTTACCGCAATCTCCCGCCACCTTCTTAACTTCCCCTCCCAGTTCCTAACCAGCTGGGCCGTTGAGGAGCGGCGGCAGACTACGGGAACAATTCTGGTTACGCCGAGTTCCGTCGTTTTCTGAATTGCAAGCTCAAGTTTTTGGATTTTGTTGGTTATCCCCATGTAGAGGGTTGAGTTTAAGGGGCTATCCCTGTTTACGTTAGTCTCCTCAAGGATTTTGAGCTTAACGGAGGTCGGAGAGGCGGCGGAAATCACCGCCAGGTACTCCTTCCCCTCTCCGTCAAAGACGATTATTTCATCTCCCTTTTTTAGCCTCAGAACTTTAAGGGCGTGGCGGGCCTCCTGCCCCCGCAGGTAAGCCTCGCCGTTCTTGACCCTATCTATCTTGAACCTTCTCATCTACACCCCGGTTGTTTCCTTCTCTTTCTTCCTCTTCTTCTTCTCCCTTACAGAAATCCTCCCCTTGGGGGTGACGTCAAAGACGACCTCGCCCCCTTCGGTGAACCTTCCCATAAGGATTTCGTCTGTAAGCCTATCCTCTATGAGACTCTGGAGAGCCCTCCTAATTGTCCTTGCACCGTACTCCTTCTTAAACTCCTTATCAACAACGTACTCAACGAACCTGTTTGTAACGTGAACCTTGAGGCCTTTCTCTTTGAGCTCCTCGTTGAGCCTTTCAACCTGTTTGCGGACAATCTCTTTGACGTCTTCTTTAGTTAGCGGGTGGAAGACGATTATTCCGTCAAGCCTGTTGATGAACTCGGGCTTAAAGAACCTCTTAACCTCTTCCATAACAAACTCTTTCATACGCTCAAAGGAGCGCTCCTCTTCCCTGCCGTCGGCAACCTCAAAGCCGAGCCCCTTCTGGCTTGAAATAAGGTGCTTTGCACCGAGGTTGCTGGTCATTATGAGGATTGTATTTGTAAAGGAGACCGTCCTTCCGAGGCCGTCGGTTAACCTTCCGTCCTCCATTATCTGGAGGAGAATGTTGAGGACGTCGGGGTGAGCCTTCTCAATCTCGTCAAGGAGAATTACGGAGTAGGGCTTGCGCCTTACTGCCTCGGTAAGCTGTCCGCCCTCCTCGTAGCCGACGTACCCCGGAGGTGCACCTATTAGCCTTGAAACCGTGTGCTTTTCCATGTACTCGGACATGTCTATCCTGATTAGGGCTTTCTCATCGCCGAAGAGGTACTCTGCAAGGGCTTTGGCAAGCTCGGTTTTACCTACGCCGGTAGGCCCGAGGAAGAGGAAGCTACCTATAGGCCTGTTGGCGCTTGCGCGAATTCCGAGCCTTGAGCGCTTAATCGCTCTCGCAACGGCTCTGACGGCCTCCTCTTGGCCGACAACTCTCCTGTGGAGTTCCTCTTCAAGCCTCTTTAACTTCTCGGCCTCTTTCTCGTGGAGCTGCTGGACGGGAATTCCGGTCCAGATGGCAACGATTTCCTCAACCTTCTTCTCGTCAATTACGATTTTCTCTTCCTTGGCCTTCAGCGAGAGCTCCCTCTTAACCTCCTCAAGCTCTGTCATGAGGCGGAGCTCCTGCTGCTTGTACTGGTGAGCCCTTTCGTACTCAGCCATGGCCAGGGCCTCCTCTTTCATAGCCCTGACCTCTTCAATTTTCCTCTCAAGCTCCCTTACTCTGTCGTCCTTCTTCGTGGCCTGAAGCTGGGCCTTTGCTCCGGCTTCGTCAATTATGTCTATGGCCTTATCGGGGAGCTTCCTGTCGTTTATGTAGCGGACGGAGAGCTTTACTGCCCTCTCAATTGCCTCGTCTGTAATAACGACGTTGTGAAACTCCTCAAACTTACTCTTTAGCCCCTTCAAAATCTCAATTGCGTCCTCAACCGAAGGCTCCTCAACCATTACAGGTTGGAACCTCCTCTCAAGGGCTCCGTCCTTCTCAATGTACTTCCTGTACTCGTCTATCGTGGTGGCGCCGATTACCTGAATTTCGCCCCTTGAGAGTGAGGGTTTTAAAATGTTTGAAGCGTCCATACTGCCCTCGGCCGCACCTGCACCGACGAGGGTGTGGATTTCGTCAATAAAGAGGATTACGTCCTTGTTGTTCTCAAGCTCCTTAACTATCGCCTTTAACCTCTCCTCAAACTGTCCCCTGTACTTGGTTCCCGCAATAAGTGAGGCCATATCAAGAGAGACAATCCTCTTATCCTTTAACTTTTCAGGAACCTCGCCCTTGGCAATCCTTATTGCGAGGCCCTCAACTATTGCAGTCTTACCTACTCCCGGCTCTCCGATTAAAACGGGGTTGTTCTTCCTGCGCCTTGCGAGGATGTGGGTAACTCTCTCAATCTCCTTCTCCCTTCCGATTACCGGGTCAAGTTTACCCTCCTGAGCAAGGGCAGTTAAGTCTCTTCCGAACTTGTCAAGGTTGGGAGTTGAGGAGCGCTTGGAGCTCTTTCTCTCCTTGCTTATTCCCTTAAGGAGGTTGGAGACCTCGCGCCTTAAAGTGTAGTGGTCAAGGCCGTAGCTCCTCAAAATTCTCCCGGCAAGCCCCAGCTTTTCCTTTGCAAGGGCAATAAAGAGGTGCTCGGGGCCGACGTAGGCGTGGCCGAGGATTTTTGACTCCTCAAGGGCGTGCTCAAGAACCCGCCTTGCCTCAGTTGAGAAGTTGATTGTGTTTATGTCAACTTCAAAGGGAACGGGCTGGATCTGATTTACAATTATGTCCTGAATTCTGGTCTTTGAGATGTTGTACTTGGCCAGTATCTGATTTGTAATCTCATCTTCCCTTAAGAGGGCAAGGAGAATGTGCTCGGTTCCCAATTTCTCACACCTTAAATTTACGGCCTGTTCCTTGGCCTTGATGATGATTTGCCTTGCTTTGCTTGTAAACCTTTCAAACATACACGCTCCTTCAATTGGGTTTAAGCATTTACTACAACGCCGTCTCTAATAAAGTATATGCGAGCGGCGTAAGTTTCCAACTCTCTGTTGTGGGTGGCTATCAGGAAGGCCGTACCGAGCTCGGCGTTGAGCTCCTTCATCAGGGAGACGACCGAGTGGGCAGTCTGGGAGTCAAGGTTTCCGGTGGGTTCGTCTGCTAAGACAACTTCAGGGGAGTTTATGAGAGCTCTGGCAACTGCCGCCCGTTGCTTCTCTCCTCCTGAAACCTCAAACGGTTTGTGAGATAATCTATGCCCCAGCCCTACCCTTTTCAACAGTTCTCCAGCCCTCTTTTCGGCCTCCTCGTAAGGAGCTCCCCCGATTAAAGCCGGAGCCATAACGTTTTCAAGAAGAGTAAGCTCGTTTATAAGGTAGTGAAACTGAAAGACAAAGCCGACCTTTTTGTTTCTGAAAAGGGCAAGCTCCTTGGGGGAAAATGTGTTTAAGTCCCTTCCCTTGTAGAGAACTCTCCCTCTGGTGGGTTTGTCAAGGCCTCCGAGAAGGTGAAGGAGAGTTGACTTTCCCGAGCCCGAGGCCCCCATCAGAAGGGAGAACTCCCCTTTAGAAAGCTCAAGGTTAACTCCCTTAAGGGCAACGACCTCTTCGCTTTCGGTTCTGTAAACCTTGACCAAATTCTCAGCCTTTATAATAGCTTCCAACTTGCCTCCACTTTCACAGGTTTCAGGGAGAAAATTATGGAAAAGAGAGTCCACAAGCTCACCTTTTACCACCCGAAAGTTGAAAAGGCGGCAGAGTGCCTTGAGGAAGAGGCCTACTTAGTAGGGGGCTTCGTAAGGGACAGGCTCCTGAGGGTAAAGAAGGACTACCTTGACGTTGACTTTGTGGTAAGGAAGCTGGCTGACGAGGAAATCTCCTGCCTTGAAAAGGTTTTCGGAAGCAGGGGCTTTAAGATAAAGAAGACAAAGGAGGTCCTCTCTTTCGTCTCCGGAGGAAGCCGATTTGACTTTTCAACTATGGAGGGGGAGAGGATAGAGGAGGACCTTAAGAAGAGGGACTTTACGATTAACGCAATTGCCGTTAACCTGAGGGAGTTAATTCTTCCCTTTAACGACGACGTCCTCCTCATTGACCCTACGGGAGGGTACGAAGACCTGATAAGGGGAGTTATAAGGCCGGTAAGCGGGAGCTCCCTCAAAGACGACCCCTTGAGGGTTTTAAGGGGAATAAGGCTGAAAAACCTGCTTGACTTTGAATATTCGGAGAAATTCCTTGAGCTTGCTCCCCTTTCTGCTCCGCTCCTTCAAGAAATTCCCGAGGAGAGGATAAAGGAGGAACTCCTGAAACTCTTAAAGGCCGACAGGTTCTCTCCGGCCTTAAGGGAGATGGTTCAGTTAAAGGCCTTCTTCCCTGTTTTTAAAGAGCTAAAGGGTATTGAGGAGATACCTCCAGGAGGCCTCCACCAGTTTGACCTCCTTGAGCACACTTTAAGAACCGTTGAGTTTGCCGAAAAGTTTGCAATTCCCGAAAGCCCCTCTTACCTAAAGGAGTTTTCAGAGGCGGTTTTAAGGGACGCTCAGGCCTTAAAGCTGACTGCCCTCTACCACGACGTTGGAAAGCCCCTAACGGCAAAGGAGAGAGAGGGGAGGTTAACCTTCTACGGCCACGATAAGGTAGGGGCTCCCATAGCCCGAGACGCCCTGATTAGACTGGGCTTTGGCAGGGAGTGGGGGAAAATCGCCTACTACGTTGTAAGGAACCACCTTCGTCCCTTTTTCCTCTACGAGCTCTTTAAGGAAAAGAAGCTGAGCGAAAAGGCCGTTTACCGCTTCTTCAGGGACTGTAAGGGCTACGGCTTCCACACCCTTACCGTTAGCGTTGCAGACTACATGGCAACCTCTGAAGAGATGGAGAGGAGCATCGGCGATTACCTTGACTTTATCGTTTACCTCGTCTCCTTCTACAGGGAGAGGCTAAAGGACTTAAAACCCCTCTTAACAGGAGAGGAAATTATGGAGATTAAAGGCTTTGAGAGGCCCAACAGGTGGGTGGGAAGGATAAAGGAGAAGATGTTGGAACTCCAGGCAATCGGGAAGATTAAAACCAGAGAGGAGGCGGTGGCCTTCGTAAAGGGCTTTACCGTTAAGGAGGAGGAGTGAGGCTCTTAATCGGGGCAGACTGGGTAGTTGAACCGGTAAACCTTGAGCCGATTAAGAAGGGCTGGGTCGTAGTAGAGAAGGGGAAAGTAAGAGAAATTTCAAGGAAAAAGCCGGAAGGGGAATTCGGCAGAACCCTGCAGCTTAAGGGAATTCTCTACCCGCCCTTCGTTAACGCCCACACCCACTTAGAGCTCTCAAACCTCCCCTTTGCTCCCGAGAGCTTTAAGGACTTCTTCCAGTGGCTCCTCTTTGTAATCGGCAAAAGGGCATCCTTTTCGCTGGAGGAGGTTAAAGGGGCGGTAGAGAAGGGGCTTAAACTCTCAAGGGGAGCAGGGGTTTACTACATTGGTGATATCTCCTCCTTCGGGGTTTCGCCCGACTTTAAAACAGATTTAAAAGTAATCGCCTTCAGGGAGTTTATAGGGAAAGAGTTTAACCCGCAGGAGTTTAACTTCCCCGTCTCGGCCCACGCCCCTTACTCGGTCTCCTTTGAGGCCTTAAAGGCAATTGCCCGGGAGAGCACAAAAAGGGAAAAACCCTTTCAAATTCACTTAGGGGAGACTGCAGAGGAGAGGAAGTTAATCGCCTGCCAGAAAAATCGGTTTGAGGAGGAGGTTTATCCCTTAATCGGAAGGAAGAGATATCCCGCCCCCTGCACCGAAAGCCTAACCGAGTACCTCAAAAGGGCGGGAGCTCTGAGCGAGCTCCTTATAGCAGTCCACTGTACAAACCTAACAAAAAGAGAGCTTGAGGAGTTAACGAAGACAAATGCCGGGATTGTCCTCTGCCCCCGGAGTAATGCCCACCTGAAGGTCGGGAAGCCCCCTTTAAAGGAGCTCCTTGGCTACGAAAAACTTGCCATCGGAACCGACGGCCTCAGCACAAATACCTCTCTCTCTGTGGTAGAGGAGCTAAAGGCCATCTACTACGGGCACGGAGGGGAGGTCTCTGTCAGGGAGCTCCTACCTTTAATCACGAGCAGCGGGGCTAAAGTACTGAGGATTGAGGAGTACGGAAAGAGGGCAGTTTTTACTTTTCTAAGATGCGAAATAGTTTATCCTGAGCCCTTCTCGCCCCTGCTCTCAGAAGGGTTAGAGTTTGAAATACTTGACTTCTCACAGCCCCTTTGATTAAATAGCCCAAAGAGTGCGAAAACACAGACAGCAAGGAGCTGCTAATGTTCAAGAAACTGTACGACTTCTTTAGCTCTGTAAAACTTGCAATCTTCCTCCTCCTGACCCTGGCCATCACTTCAATAGTTGGAACGATAATTGAGCAGCAGCAGGACCCCGAAAAGTATCTAATGGAGTACGGCCAGACCACCTACAAAATCCTCAAGTTCTTAGGGTTTACCGACGTCTACCACTCCTGGTGGTACATAGCACTCCTAACTCTTTTGGGAGTAAACCTGATTGTCTGTTCTATAAAGAGGCTTCCGAAAATCTGGAAAGTTGCAATGGAGCCCCGAAAAACCTTCTCACCGGGGCAGGAGAAGAGCCTCAGGATATCCTCATCAATTACCCTTCAGGCAAAGCTGCAGGAAGTTAAAGAGAAGTTGATAGAGGCTTTAAAGGCCAAAAGGTACAAAGTAGAAGTCTCAAAAGAAGAGGAGAGCGAAGTCCACATTTTTGCGGATAAAAACGTTTACGCCCGCTTCGGAGTTTACATAGTCCACCTCGGAGTTTTAATAGTTTTAATAGGGGGGCTGATAACGGCAATTTTCGGTTATAGGGGCTACATGAACCTTGCAGAAGGGACTATGAGCAACTTGGTAAGCTTCTTCTCGGGCCCCAAGGTAATAGAACTCCCCTTCTACGTTAAGTGCAACAAGTTCACAATTGACTTCTACCCCTCGGGAATGCCAAAGGCCTACATATCAGACCTGTCAATAATTGAAAACGGAAAAGAGGTTTTAAGGAGAGAAATAAAGGTTAACGACCCCCTAAAGTACAAGGGAGTCTACTTCTACCAGGCGAGCTACGGTCGGGGGGAGGCATTCCTCAAAATAAAGGATAAAAGCAGTGAAAGAATTGTAGGAGTTGCCTTCGGCCAGCCCATAAAACTGGCTCCTAAAACCTATCTCAGAATCGTGAGCCTTGATGGAAGAACCATGAACATCGGAATTGAGTTTATAAAGGACGGAGAAATTAGAGAAGGAGTAATAAAACCCTTCATCTTTTATCAAGTTCCCGGAACAGATAAGGTATTTGCAATGGTTGACTTTAAACCGGTCTTCTACACCGGGCTTCAAGTTGCAAAAGACCCGGGAACTTGGGTCGTTTGGGTAGGAAGTACGATAATGATAATCGGTCTGGTAGTTGCCTTCTTCATTCCCCACAGAAGAGTGTGGGCCAGAATTGAGAAGAAAGGCGAGGACAAGGTTCGCCTCGTTATAGGAGGGCTTTCAAGTAAGGGCTCTGAGGGGCTGGCTCAGGAGCTTGAGGAGGTCTTAGGGGTTTTAAAGTCTTCATACTGCAAGAATACCCCTAAGGAGGAAGAGCTATGATTACGTCAGTAGAGCTCTTTAACGGAGGAATGGTTGCCTACTTTCTGGCGTTCCTCTTCTACACGATTTACACATTCAGTAAGAGCTCCTGGGCTTCAAAACTTGCAACCGGCTTTGCCTGGCTGGGAGTGGTTATTCAGGGAGCCGGTTTTATTGTAAGGGGAATGGAAAAGGCCAAGGTTAACATGGTTTCTGACTGGACGGCCTTCTACAAGTACGCCCCCTTCACCAACATGTACGAGTCCCTCATGCTCTTCGGCTGGACGGCGGTTCTCATTTACCTCCTCTTTGAGTGGAAGTACAAGAACAAAGCCTTTGGAATGTTCGTAATGCCCCTTGCCCTAATCGGGGAGCTCTCAACCCAAATCCTCGGCTTCAACTCCGAAGCTCAACCCCTCGTTCCGGCGCTTCAGAGCAACTGGCTCCTCTTCCACGTCGTTACGACCTTCATAGGCTACGCGGCAGCGGCGGTAAGCGCGGGAATAGCCTACGCCTACTTCGTAAAAAGGGACGACACAACTGCCAAGGACTGGGCCGTTATCTTCATAACAACGTGGTTTATCTTCTTCTTCATCATCTACTCGGCCTACAGGGAAAACTTTGTCTACTACCTCGGGATATCGGCCGTAGTTGCGGCCCTCTTCTGCGGATTCCTCTACCTGATTAAGAAGGTAGGAATCGCAAAGCTCTTCCCCTCCGTTGAAACGATGGAACAAATTATGTACCAGTCTGTTGCCGTGGGATTTGTCTTCTTGACAATCGGAATTATCCTCGGGGCCGTTTGGGCTAAGTACGCCTGGGGCGGATACTGGTCTTGGGACCCGAAGGAAACCTGGTCTCTAATTACCTGGCTCGTTTACGCCGCCTACCTCCACGCCCGCTACATTAAGGGCTTAAGGGGTAAACCCCTTGCCTACTTTACGATTGTAGGTTTCCTAAGCGTTATCTTTACCTACTACGGAGTTAACCTGATTATCCCCGGACTCCACAGCTACGCCCAGTAAAAGATAAAGCCCCGCAGGAAGGCGGGGCTTTTAATTACTCAACGTTAATTAGCAGGGGGAAGGGAGTTCCTATTCCGCAGACAACTCCCATTCCTGTTTGAAGGGACGGAAGAAGGGAGACAACGTCCTCACCTGCATACTCAACAAAAGAGGAGATAACGTCAAGGTCCGAAGAGTTAATTGTTCGGAACATTACTTGAGTGTTGGTCTGGGAGAGAACGTACTTACTTACCTGAGCCGGCCTCTGCGTTATAACGCCGAGCCCCAAGTTAAACTTCCTCCCCTCGGAGGCTATTTTCCTGGCCATAGTCAAGGCCAAGTTATCCCTTCCGGCAGAGGTATCTCCGAATCCCCTTTCGGGGGCAAAGCTGTGGGCCTCCTCAAGAACGAGGAAGGTCTTTCCGATATCTCCCCTCTTGGCCCTCTCAAAGAGCTCCCTCATCACAAGGCCGGCAACGTTAACCCTCGTAGAGGGCTCACTAACCCTTTTAAAGTTAAAAATCACAACTCTGCTCGCCGAGTTGAGAGCTCTCTCAAGAGCTCTGACAAGGTTCGGCTGACCGTCATATACATCAGAAAGGGAAGAGAGGAGAGCCTCCTTCTCGTTGTTTCTATCTGAAAACTCCCTTATCAATTCCCTTAAGCTCTTCTCCCTAAAAGCGGTAAGGCCGAGGGAAGGCCTAACGGCCTTTGAGATTAAAGACCTGTTCTTAGAAGCCTCCTTTGAGTTCCCGGAAATCAGGGAGGACCCTCCCTCCTGCTTTATTAGCTCCTCAACCTCTTCTGGAAAAACCGGCAGAAGCAGGTCTTCAACGGTGAGCTCCTCAATAGCGGAAGAACCAAGCCCTTCCCTGTACTCACCGTGGGGGTCAAGGATAAAAACTTTCACCTCAGGGTCGGCCTCCAACAGCCTCTTGAGGAAGAGTTTCGTAAAGTAGCTCTTACCCGAGCCGGTGGTTCCTAAAACCAACAGGTGTTTAGAAAGAACCTCCGAGGCATCAATAAAGGCCTCGGCGGAGCTCCCCACCAACTTCCCAACTTTCACCGGTCTAACCATATCTGCGCCCGAGAAGTTTTTCCTCAAAAGGGAAGAAATATCATCCTCAGAAAGTTTAAAAACGGGCGAGCCCACCGAAACGGGAGAGAGAGAGGTCTCAAGTTTATCCTCTTTTAATTCACCTACAACACTTGCAACCGCAAGCTTAAGTTTAGCTCCGTTGTCGTTAAGGTAGGCCCAAACAGCAGCCTTTTTCCAGTCGGAATTCTCACCTTTAGCAAAGAGGAGCTTAAAAGTATCCAAAGAGCCGAAAACGGGAGACTCCCCGGCGGTGAAGGGATTTGCAAAAAAGTCCATATCGTAGGAGTAGAGCTCCAGAACTCTCCCTATTAGTTTTCTATCACCGTCTCTGATTTCTACATAATCCTGCTCTTTAACCTCCTCAAGGGCAACAAACTCAAAGGAGCGGGACTTTACCGGATTCATTGCAAAGCCGACCAGAGAGCCGTCAACCCTGAAAGTCTCTTTACTCTCTACTATATCTATGAAATAGTTTTTAAGCTTCTCAACCTCTTCCGGGTCATCGGTTTCATCGTAGTAAACGGCCGCCTCAACGTTCCCCTTTGAGAACTCTGAAAGCCCCGAATAGGTAAAGTTGGCAGAGCCGACAACGGCGTACCTGCCGTCTACAAGGATAAACTTCGCGTGAAGGCGGGGATGGAGGTAGATTTCCCACTTTCTTAAAATCTCAAAAACCTTCTCGTCGGTAATGAGCAAATCCTGAAGCTCTGAAGCCCTTAAAACAACTTTTAAGTCTTTAGTATTTTCCGGAACCTGAGCAAAAAGCCTCTCAAGAACGCTACTTTTAAGCCAAGCTGAAGAGAGCCAGATAGAAACTTCAGCCCTTTTTACGAGCTCCTCTATCTTACCGTAAATTTGGTCGCTGGTTAAAATCTCCATCAGCAGACCTCCAGAAGACACCAGCCCATCGGCCTGCCTCTCATTACCGAAATTTCGGTAGGTTCCGGCCTGATTCCCGTGTGCCTGTTTCCTATTACCCTAAGCTCGGGAGCGTCTGAGAAGGTTTTAGAGAGAGCTCCGGCTCCAAAACCGAGTTTAATCGGGGCAAGCGGAGAGTTCTCCCTCTGGTAGAGCTTTACCTCCTCTTTAGTAAAGGGCAGAGGAGATTTCCCCAGAAAATCCCTTTCCCAACGGAGAACCTTTGAGTACTCACTTCTAAGGGCCTTAACCACCAGCTGGGGGTTAACCTTTAAGGGACACTCTGCGTACTTCTCAATAAATTCAGGGTAGAAAGTAATGGTTCCCTCAAAGAGAGCTCCCGGTTCAACGAACTCAACAAAACCAAAGGCATTTTCCTTACCCTTTCTGCTTACTCTTCTGAGCCTTCCGACTGAAGTGGAAACTTCCCCTGTCGGAGAGAAATCGGAAACTTTTACAAACCTCATTAAGTCCCTTCCGAAGTCAGAGGAATCAACTGCCGTCAGGAAATCACAGAGGAGGTGGGAATCTATCTCGTTAAAAATCCTCTTCAGCGCTTTCTCAAGCTCTCCGAAGTTTGTTGGGAGCTCTTCCCTGGAGTAAACTCCCGGCCAGTGAAGGCCAACCTGATTAAAAGCCCTTTGGAGTTCCCCTATAAATTTTTCCTTGTCTATCTTGCCCTTCTTAATCAAGTAGTTGAGTAGCGAGGTTCTTATGGCCCCCTTAAGGCTTGAACCGGGAATGTAAGCTTTCCCGGTTAGCGGATTCTTAAAAGCCTCTCTTACTTCAGCGGCCCCAAGCTCCTCAAAATACTCTTTGAAGTTCCTTCCCCTTAAAAGCTCGGCTAACCTCGCAAACTTCCCCTTAAAGTACTCTGCAACTTCTGGCTCAAGCTTTAAAACTGCTATTGCCTCGTCCCGACCTACTACCCGAGAGTAGAAGTTTTGAAGTTTGACGACGTCAAAGGGCGTAAACCTTTTAAGGAGCTCCTTAAACTCGCCCAACCTCCCTGTGGACTTTAACTTCTCTATCAGCTTTTTAAAGTTGATTACTAAAAGCTCTCTCTCCTTTACAGCGTAGCTGAAGAGAGTATAGCTCTCTCCGGTGCCAATTGCCGTTGGCGTTTTAACTTTCAGGCGAACTTTAATTGAAACGGGTTCACTTCTCATCTCCCTACCCCACAAATAGAGGAACTACGACTCTTGAGTGTTTGTGGCCTTTAAGGGCCGGCGCAGATATCTCAACCAAGGAGCCGTAGAACTCCTTCTTCTCTCTTGCCTTAAAGGTTGAGCCGGACCTTGAGAGAATCAAAGGCTCCTTAAAGATTTCCGGCCGGGCGACTTCCCTTCCGTGTTTCGGGAACTTTGTAAAGAAGTCGGCGTAGAACTCTTCAACCTCTCCACCTTCGGGAAGGCCCGTTGAGAGAGAGACAAACCAGTTCTCTCCTCTTTCCGGGAGCTCCCATTCCTCCTTAAACTCAACTATCTCAAATTTGCCTGCTCCGGAGCTCTTTTTGGCCCCAAAACCGCTTAAACCTAAAAACTCAAGGGTGGCTTTAACTTCGTCGGCACTTATTAGCTCCGGCTCAAAGAGGCCGTAGAGGGTGAAAAACTTTACTTTCGGAAAGAGTTCCTCAACCTGAAAGAGCTTCCCCTCGTAGGCCGTTCCGGTAAGGCGGTTTATCGCTACTCTAACTCTGGAGCTCTGCTTGAAAAAGCTCTCATCCTTTTCCTGCTCTGCTAAAGAGTAGAGTTCCTTACAGAATTCTTCAAAAGTAGAACTCTTCTCAAGAGCCTCTTTAAAGGTCTCCACTCCTACAAACCTTTTCTTCTTCAGCTCCTTAAACTTCTTATAACTCTCTATTGAATCAAACCCTCCCTTTACGGGGAACTTGGGCATAGGGAGCCGGCCTTCGGGAAATATGTCTGAAAAGACCACAAACGCCCCCTTACTCAGGAGCTCCTTCAGCCTGTCAGAACCGTAAAGGAAGCTAAAGTGCCAACAGAACTCCCCAAAGAGCGTGTCTGACTGAAAGGTAGTTGCAAGGGGCGTAATTATTCTGAGCTTAGCCTGAAACTTCCTCACCGCTCTTCTCCTTTCCAAGTTCTAAAGGGTTAATCTCTCTGAAAGAGAGTTCTCTTACTTTTACTTTTCCGTAGCCCCTTGAACCGCTTCCCCCTAAGGAGTCAAACTCCAGGAGCTTTAAGCCCCTCTTTACCATCTCAAGGAGAGCTTTTTCATCATCGCAATCAAAGATTTTTAAAATCAGCCTGAATCCAAACTCCATACCGGCAGGGATCCTCTCTTTGGTGTTGAGAGCTCCTCCGTAAGCGGTTCCCGTAATCCTGTTTATCTTCACCTCCGTCTTTTCTTCAAGGCGCTTTTCAAGAATTTCGTTGTACTTCTCCCTACTTTCCTTGGTCAGAAACAAGTCGTAAAAGGAGAGCCTGGTAATTGCAAGCTCCTTTGCTTCTTCGTCTATTTCTTTATAGTCTGAGCCGGAAGTTCCAAAAAGCTTTAAGATGTTCTTCGCCGCCTCTGGGTCTGGGAGTCTCTCCTTATCGTTCTTGTGTGCTTTGTAGTAGGAATAGGTTAGAACGTCGCCGGCATCTTTGCCGTCAAACTGGTAGGAGCCTGTCGCAAGCTCAAGGAGCATTCTCATCTTTCCCTTAAGGCTTGAGCCGGGAATGTAGGGTTCTCCGGTAAGGGGGTTTTTAATAACCGGGCTATCAACCCCTCCAATCTTTACCTCGTCTTTTCCGGCTCCAACGTGAAGGCCTGTTAAGAGCTCTAAAGTTCCAGTTATCTCCACAATCTTCTTCAGTCTCTTCATTTTCTCCTCCTTCCTTTTTAGCTTCCAAGGTAGAGCTTAGCGTAGCCTACGAAGGCTTCAAAAAGGCGCTTTGCCTTTTCAAGCTCGTCGTAAGTGTTGATTTTTAAAATTAGTGAGTTAACAAACTCCTTAAAGTTCTCAAACTTTTGTGCTTTTGGGTTCTTAAACTTATCCTCTCTAACTTTCCCTCCTTCCCTTGCCTGGTCGTAAACCACGTGGCTCTTAAGGAGATAGAGTTTCACAAGAATTTCCTCAGGAAGCGAATCCTGTTTTAAGGCTTTACCCTCAAGAACTCTGCCAAGGGCCTCCTCATAGATGTTTAGGAACTGCTCGTAGTACTTTCTAACTTTAGTAAAAGAGAGCTTCTCTCTCTCCCTTTTCCCTCCTAAACTCTTTGCAAACTTCTCAAGGAGGCTCTCTCCGTCAACGCCAACCAGAACTTTCAGGAGCTCCTCCCGCTTCCCCGAAAAGAACTTTTCAACAATCTCTGCCGGTTTAACCGTTAAAGGGTTACTGTGCTGAGCTCTCATATCTCCTCCTCCTGTAAATTGCTATTGCAAGTGGTATGTAAAAGAGGTTGTCTTTACCCTTCTTTTCTTCCTCTGAAATGTTCTCTGAGTACTTCCTAATCCACTTCTCAAACTCCTTAAAGAACTCCTCAGCATCCTCTTTCTTAAAGTTTCTTGAGGTTAAGTACCTGAGGTAGGCCCTCCATAGAAGATTTTTAACGCTCTTACCTTCGTTATTCGCCATTTCTGACAGTGTTAAAAGCTTGTAGAGGAAGGAGTTGGAAATCTTCCTTGCGTCTGCACAGTCTCCGGCACGCTTAACTATTTCGTCGGCAACCTCTAGGAGCTCTTTAAGGGTGAATTCCCTGTAGTCAACTCTCCTGTCAAAGAGTGTGGTGGAGTTTTTCCCTTCCCTCTTTGAGCGCTCAAGGGCCTCCTCGGCTTCTTCTGCAAAGGCGTAGATTGGAAGGTTGGGCTTAACGACGGCTATTCCTACAGAAAGGGTGAAGCTATCGTTCCTGCAGGTGAACTCTTTAAACTCCTCTCTCAGAGCTCCCTCAAATTTAAGAACATCCTCCCAGGGCCCTATGAAAAAGAGGTCGTCGCCCCCGGAAAAAACGCTGTAAATGTTCTCAAACTTCTCTTTCACAATCTTCTCCCTTACAACCTCGGAGAAGAAAAAGTCTAAGAACCAGCTAAGTTGCAGAAGCCTTGAGAGAGAGTGGATTGAGCCCCTACACTCCTCGTCTCCGTCGCTTTCAGGTGCCCTTACAAAGCCCTTGGCGAAGATGTACCCCAAGTTGTCAACGTCGGCTTTCAAAACCCCAAGAAAGGGTCTTCCACAAAAGGAGCCTTCAGACTTTTTGAGAGCATAGAGGCCTATGTGGCAGAAGTTTTTGGGCTTCCCGACGAACTCCTGCGCCTTTTCCCCTTCGTAGCACTTTTCTACCAGCTCCTTAAGCTCGTCCCTCTCCTTTTCCTTGTCGTAAATAGGAACGGCGTTTTCAAGGGGTTTAAGGGGTAGAGGACGGGAAGTTTTTGTCGTAAAGGAGTAAATCTTTTCGCCCTCCTTTAGCTCCTTCAGCTTTTCTTCTAAATCACACTTAAAAAGCTCCACCTCCGGAAGGGGAAAGTAGGAGGAACTTTTAAATGAAACCTTTGCGTAGTCGCTCTTTGGCAGTTTCTCCCCTAGTTCAATCAGGTACTTACAGAGGGAGCAGACCTTTTCACCGTAGAGCTCCTCACTTGCCGGAGCCTTTCCGCAAACCGGGCAGAGCTTTTTGCTCTCGTCCCCCTCAGAAACCCTTCCACAGTAGCCACTTATTATCAATTTGGAAAAGTCCTCAGGCTTAAAGAGCCTAAACTTAGCCTCGGCCTCCTTCTGGGTAAGCTCCTCAACTATCTTTCCAAAGTTTTTCAGGTGGAGCCGTCTGGGAGGGAGCTCCAAGTAGGCAATCTTTAACTTCACCTCCCCAAAGAAGTTCTTTTCGCTGCTTAAAAGAGCCTCAACGACCTCTTTTCTAACCTCTTCTATCCTATCCTCAGCATCAGACAGGTTTGGAAGAAGAAGCCAAGCCTTTCCTCCGGCGTTCATTAAGAGACTTGAGGCGTTTACTCCAAACGCCTCCAAAAGCCTGTTTACAACCGTTTCCAGTGCCAAGGAGACAATGAAAGAGCGGGCCCTGAGAATTTTCGCCGCCCACTTTTTTGTATCCTTCGGAGGGCTGAAGATGAAGCTCTGAATTCCCGAAAAGTCAACGCTGAGAAAGATAAACTTCTCCACATCCTTACTCTTTAGGCTTTTAGGGTCAAAACCTTTACTTTCTTCGTACTTCCACAGAGCAGTTGCAATTGCAGCAGAAGTTAAAAGGTGGTGGGCAAGGGAGACGTCGGGTAGCGCAATTCTCTTCTTTGCGTAGGTGTAGGATGGAACGCACCACATGTACTTGAGAAAGAGAGCTCTGAGGGTCTCAAACCTAAAGTTAAAGTCTCCGCTTTCAGGGAGCTCATCAAACTCTCTTAAAAACTTCTTCCAGAGCTCCTTGTAGTCTCTTTTCCTCTCCTCAATTGGGTACTCCCCCTCCTTTACGGGAAAGAGATTTTCGGAGGTGAGCTCCTTAAACTTGTATCCCCAAGTTCTCTCCTCTTTAAGGTGGGTGATGCAGGGGTGGTAGGCCTTATCCTTCTGCTTTATCTTAATCAGGGCAAAGGGAGAGACTAAGAGCTTGTAAATCCCTTTGTCGTCTTCCGGGTTTTTTCCTTCAACAAAGGCCTCTTCGTCTATTGAAACCCTGTCAAGACCCGAGCTAAGCCAGTCGGCAGATTGAACTATAAAAGGTAGAGGCTCAGAGGGAGTTAACCTTCCATGGTGTCTCTCTACCGCCTTCTTTAGGGCCTCAAACTCTTCGTCGGTTAAGTTAAACAGCCTCTTTATCTTTTCCCTTTTTTCCTTTAAAAAGTCGGCAGAAAACTGGTAGTGCTTTCTTTTCCTGGGGTTATCCTGAGTCCTCTGGTAGAACTTACCTATATCGTGAAAGAGGGCTGTAAGGGTAGCCAGGTGGAGTTTCTCTCTTTCCATTCTCCCTCCGCCTTTTACTTCTGTTTTACCTTCCTTTATACTAAAACGGAGAAAAGCTGTAAAGGCTGACGCCGGAGGGGAAAATTGGAGCAACTTGTTGAAGCCCTTTGTCTAAAAGAGAGAAAAACTCCCTGCCTGTGGTACTTTCTAAGGGCAAGGGAGCTCTCAAAAGAAATCAAAGCCGACTTAAAAAAAGAGCGCCGACCGGGAATAGTACTTGAGTTTTTGGAAGCTGAAGGTGAAAAGCTTGAGGTAGCTAAAGTTGTTTTCTTATCAACCAAAAAGCTCTTCCCGAGACAGCCTAAGGTAGAGATAGGAAGAGAGTGTACGGTCGGACGTTATAAAGAGGTTAAGAAAATAACCTCCTTTGTTTTCGTTGACTTAAACAGCGGTAATTGCCTATTTACAATACCAGTGAGGTTTCTGAAAGATAGGCTTGCAAGCCTACCCTGCGGAACGTGTAAAGAAGAAATAAAGAAGAGGTTGCTTGATGAGTGCGGAGAGGATTAAGGAGAAACTCTGTAAAGGGAAGGGAGAGGAGATTGAAGAGCTCTCCCGAAAGATTGCCGGAATAATTCAAAAGGAGTTCAGCACCAAACTGGAGTTTGATGATTTGGTCTCGGAGATAGCCCTAATTCTCTTTGAAAAGCGAAAGGAGTTCTGCAGCCGCAAAGAGCTTAACCTCTCATTCCTCATTATATCCGTAAGGAACAGACTTATAGACAGGTATCTTAGGAGAAAGAGCTTTGAAACGGTCAGTATTTCCGAGAAACGGGAAGAGGAAGAAAAACCGCTTGAAGAGCGCTTAGAAGCGAGCCCATTCAATGTAATTGCCCTCTTAAACGCCCGGGAAGCAGTGGAGCTCCTAAAGAAAGAGCTAACGGAGAAAGAGTTTGAAATCCTCTGCTACAGAGTCCACTCGGCCCTATACAAAAAGGAAGAGAACCTGTACTTAAAGGATAAATCAAGAAATGCAAGGGATAAAGCGTGGAGCAGACTTCGGCCGAAGGTAGAAAAGCTCTTAAAGGAGTTTGACTTTGACGGGGAAGAGGCCGGAATCTTCGGTCAGCTTCTACTGTCAGAATGTCAGAAGAGATTCCGTTAAAGAAGTTGTCAGGAGGAAAAATGAGGCTTGAGGATATCCTGGAGGATTACATAAAAATGGTTGAGATGTACGAGAAAACTCCTACCGCCTCTTGCGGGGAAGTTATTGAAGGGGGCGTTTACAGGCTGCCGGCCGACGAGCCCCTTTTTGTTGCAGTAATCAATAAAGAGGGAAGCTTCGTTGAAGTGGCTCCTCTTTCCTTCTGCTGGCCTTTAGCCACCAGACACGACCTTATCGTTGAGCTCCCTCATCCATTTTCCGATATCTGGATAGTCCAGACAGACCTTGCCGCAAGCACCCCTAAAAAGCTTTTAAAGGAAGCAGAGCTCATAGGAAAGCTAAAAGATGAAGATTTAAGAATTTTAAAGAAAACATTAAAGGGAGAAGCTCCCTTGCCTAAAGAGAAAAGAGGAAGGGGATATGATGATGTAATCCACGAAAAATTCAAAGACTTTGAGTACAAACGCTACAAGTTTTTAGTTGAAGAGCTCCTATCGTCAATTGACGAAGCCGAGAAAAGCTCAAAGAGTATTGCCCAAGAGGTTAAAATCCCGAAATTTATCAGGAGCCTCCTTGAAGAAACTGCAGCCCTTGAAGTTGCCGCTGCTTCCGATAGAAGAGTAATAGAAGGAAAAGGAGCAGTTGCAGTCTTCACTCCGGAAACCGTAGAGATTGTAATTGACGAGAACTTAAGGGGAAAAGAGGGTGAGGTAAAAATAGAAACCCCAGAGGGAGAAGTTCCTATTTTCTGGGGAGTCCTTCCCAAAGTTTTAACTGTAAGGGGAATCAGCAAAAAAGCTTTCGGAGCTCTCTCAAGACTAAAAGTTGAGGTAAAGGAGTAATGGTTCTAAAGAGCCTTATAGAAGAGGGAAAAATTACAGCGGCACTTGCAGCTTTAAAGGATTGGGTAGAGGATAAAGTTGAGCTTAAAAGGGAAGAGCTCCTTTATGCCGCAAACTCGGGAAACCCCGAAATCCTCTACTGGATTGTGAAGGGAGCTCTTGAGAGGGATAGGGAGTTTTTAGAAAAAGTTATCGGTGCAGAGCTCCTATCAGAGCCCGTTGAGTTTGAGTTCCCCGTAGTGGGCTCTAAAAATAAAATGGTGAAGGCAATAGCCTTTAAGAGCTCCAAAGAGGTAAAAAACAAAAAAGACGCCTCCCTTGAGCCGGTTAAAGAGTTTTTAAACAGCGAAGTGGCGGTCTTCTTTGAAGAAACAAACTTTAGCGGGAGCTCATTCCAGGCTCCTCTGGCTTACGCCCTACTTGCCGGAGGAATTCCCGAGAAAGTGGCAATAAGCGGAAAACTTGAAAGCTCAGGAGACTTCATCGCCGACAGAGTTAAAGAGAAGAGGAAGCTTGCAAGAAAGCTCAGAAAGTTCCTAATCTGGAAGGGGAATGTAAAGGAGCTCCACACTCTCCTCAGCCAAAAAGAGATTGAGCTACCCTTCTTAATAGCAACTATACCTTACGAGGAGGTAAAAGCAACATTTAAACTTCTACAAGAGACAGCGGGAGTTAAAACCGTTAAAGGATTAGACGGAGAAAGGTTAAGCGTAGTTTTACCTCCGAAGCTCCCTGCCGGTAGATGGGAAGAGTTCGTTAAAAGAGTAGTAGAGAGCTTGAGAGAAGTAAGAGAGTTGACCTACTCTCCCATAAAGGCCAAAATCCACTTGGGAATCAGAGCTCCATCGGCCCTGGCATTTGCAATAGGAGCAACCTTAGGAGCGGGAAAGATTCCTTTAGCTATATATCACTTTGAGAACCAGAACTACTATAAGCTAATAGACCTTATAGACTCCCCAAGGAAGATAAAGAGAAGAATCCGCACACTCTCAAGGTTCACTATGAAATCGGAGTTAAAAGGGAAAAAGAAAGCCGTAGTAGCGCTTCAAATAGCCTCACACGAAACCGAAAAGAGGGCAAGAGCTCTGGCAGAGGAGCTTGATGCCGACTTTTTCTACGCCGAGCACAAAAACAAAGGAGCTCTCCCCAAAGAGCCTTCAGAGTGGGAGGAGACCGTTGCCGAAGCCTACGAGGTGATGAACAGAGTCTACAACTCCTCAGAATACGAAGAGATAAACCTCTTAATGAGCGTTCCGGTTGCGATTGCCTTTGCCCTCGGTATGGCGGTGGATAACTACTGGCCAATAAAGGTGTGGCAGTATTTTAAGGAGAAGAGAGACTACTTACCGGTTTTGGAGCTCCCGAAATTAGAGAAAGTAGACAGCCCTTAGTTGCTTTTTAAAGAATAACTGCATAAATTAGATAAAGAGGTCTTTAACAGTAGAATAGGAAATTAGGGAATTCTAACAATTGTCTACTTCGGGACTATTGCCCTGTAAGGGCTTGGGCCATTTATTACGATTTAAGTTAAAAGTAATACCCTTGATTTACAAGAGCTTCAGAAAAGGTGCGGTTGAAAGGCCCGAAAAAATGAGCGGGATTGCGACAATTTTCTCGTTCATCATTTCACACCTCCTTTAGAGTTTTTGTTGAAAGGCCCGAAAAAATGAGCGGGATTGCGACTTGTGCAGTCCAAGCTTAAAGTCCACCCGTCTCCTGTTGAAAGGCCCGAAAAAATGAGCGGGATTGCGACTTGAGACTTTTTTGATTCTTACTTCAGCCATCTTCGTTGAAAGGCCCGAAAAAATGAGCGGGATTGCGACATTTATTTAGTTTTAAAGATTGATGATGTAAACTACGTTGAAAGGCCCGAAAAAATGAGCGGGATTGCGACTGTTTGCTCAACGGGTGTAATTCAATTTCAGAAAAATGGTTGAAATGCCCGAAAATTTGAGCGGGATTTAGAGGGGTATAATTCCACCTATGAAGAGGTTTTCAGACTTTCTGTGGTTGTGGGTTCTTTTAGCAGTTCCTGTTGCCCTTAAACTCCCATCCCTCTTTCTCCCACTGAAACCCTTAATTAAGCCCCTCCTTGCAAGCGTTATCTTAGCGATGGGGCTGACGCTAAAGGGAAGGGAACTCCTCTCTATCTTTAAAAAACCCAAACTCCTAATCGTCGGCCTCTTTACCCAGTACTCCGCAATGCCCCTCTTAGGGCTGGTTTTCGGCCTTATTTTCCTCAAAAATATTAACCCTGAGCTGGTTGCCGGGCAGGTTTTAACTGGAAGCTGCCCTACGGGAGTTGTTTCAAACGTCTATAACTTTTTAACCGGAGCAAACGTTGCCCTCTCAATAGCCCTCTCGGGGGTAAATACTTTAGTTTCTCCCCTTTTAACCCCCGTTTTAACAAAGGTTCTGGTCGGTAAACTGGTCGCCGTCAACGGTTTAAAACTCTTCCTTGATATGGTTCAGATTACCCTAATTCCCGTCTTGGTCGGAATCGGCCTTAACTCCATAATGCCGGAAAAGATTGAAAAAGTAAAACCGTACCTGCCGGCCTACTCAACCTTTGCAGTAGTTTTAATAGTCGGCTTTGTAGTTGCGGCAGGGAGCTCCAAAATCCTCTCACTTCCCCCGAAGGCCTTCATCTACCTCTTCTTAGCTTCCCTTTTTCACCTGCTCTTTGGCTTCTGGCTGGGCTACCTAATTCCGAGGTTTTTAGGCTTAGAGCCAAAAGAGAGAATAACGATTTCAATTGAGACCGCAATGCAGAACTCCGGCCTTGCTACCGTCCTGGCCGTTTCGCAGTGGGGAGCTCTGGCCGCCCTCCCTGCAGTCTTCTACAGCGTTGTCCAGAACTTGGTAGGGCCTTTTGTAATTAAGCTCTTCAGACTGATTCACGGCAAGCACCTTAACGCCCGATAATTTTTTGTAGTATAAATTTTCTCTGAACCCAATCTTAGGAAGTAGATGCCCCGTTTAAGAAAGGTGCTTGAAACCGAAGAAATAGTAAGCCTGCTGCTGGAATATAAAAAGAAACTGCAAAAAGAGTACGGCGTTAAACATCTAAAGATTTTCGGTTCCTACGCCAGAAACGAACAAAATAAAAAGAGCGACCTTGACTTAATCGTCTCTTTAGACGGAAAGGTAGACTTGCTGGGGGTTTGTAGGTCTAAAACTCTACCTTGAGGAAATTACGGGCCTGCGTGTTAACCTTGTATCAGATAGGGGAATAAGCCCCTTTTTAAGTCCTTACATAAAAGAAAATACAGTAGAGGTTTTTTAGTGAAACCAAAAGAGTCCAAAGTTTATTTGAGTTTACTTGAAACACATCATTCAGGAGTGCGACTTTTCAAACTTGAGCAAAGAGGCTTTGAGGCTTTCGTAAACGACTCCATTCTCCAAAGAAGCTTAGAGGCAATAGGGGAAGCCGTCAAAAACCTTCCAAAAGAGTTTAGGGACAAACACCCGCAAATTCCGTGGAAACGCATTGCAGGAATGAGGGACGTACTTATCCACGAATAATTTGGAGTTGATTACGAATTAGTGTGGAAGGTAGTTAACGAATCAATACCCACTTTAAAAAGGGAAGTGGAAAGCCTTTTAAAGGAAGAACAGGAAAAAGCCCCCGGGGAGGGGGCGGGAAGAGACTAAGTTGTGGAGCTCTCGGCGTCGTTGTAGATGTCGCCGACTATCGGCTCGTTGAAGCCCTTAAATCCTCTAACCGTTTCAACCCTGAACTGGGTTGACTTGTACCAGATGTCCTTAGGAGGAACCTTAACGGGGGTAAGCTGCCAGCCCCTCATCTCCTGGTAGTAGTCCCAGTTGACGTACTCGTTAAAGTTGTGAAGGAGGTCGGTTATCACGAGCCCCATGTTGAGGAGCTCCACCTGAATTCTCCTCCACTTGTCAAGGGAAGACTCTCTCCTCGTTACTCCGAAGTAGCCGGCACACCTGGGGCCTTTAAGGGTTGCAACTCCCCTGCCTACGAAGGCCTTAATTGCCTCAACGGTTTCGGGCGGGTCTGTAAAGAAAGTGTCGTAAGCCCCGACAACGTCCTCGGGAAGGGGCTGGCGAAGGTCGTGAACCCTTGCGTCAATATTGAGGCCGTACTCGTCCGAAACCTCTTTAATGAAGTTTACGAGCCTCTCGTCAATTTCTAAGATGGTTACCTTAGCGGGAAGTCCCGTTAAAGCAAGGGCAATGCTCATAAGGTCGTCGTCCCCGAGAACGCAGACCTTTTTGCCCCTTAAGTCTCCCCTATCGTCTGCAAGGGCTACCCTTGCAAAGGTGTTCTCAGGAGTAACGTAGCCCTGGTCGTACTGGTGAATTGCAGGGGGCCTGTTCTCCTGGATTTTGAGGAATTTCTCAAAGGCGGGCTTTAGGCTCTCGTCAATAATTACTCCCCTTCCCTTACAGGTGGGGCACCTGTGGGAGACGAAGGGCTCTATTCCCAACCTCTTAACGAGCTCTGCTCCCGCCTCGGTCAAAAGAATCTGCTCGCCCTCAAATACAACGAGGTCGTGCTTGTTGAGGAGTTTGAGGATTTCGGCAACCAAGGGAAGGGGCTCGTCGGAAAGGTCAACAATTTTCCAGAAGTTCGGAGTTGACATTACCGCAGCAAGAACCTTCTCAACGCTCCTGCTGTAGGCCGGAACCTGAGTGTTCTTTTCGGCCTCCTGTGCAATCCTCTCAAGTATTTCCATTTTGCTCCTCCCTGTAAACGAAGTTTGGTATTGCAAAAGCTCCGTAGTGGATTTCGGGGTTGTAGTAGCGGAGCTCCCCCTCTTTCTCTACAAACTCTTTGTAAAGTTTCCCCAAAGCCGAAGGGGCAACTCCGAGGGGGTCAAGTCTCTTTGAAGCAATCGTAAAGCTCCACATCCCGCTTGGGTAGGTCGGAATAAAGGCAAGGTAAGGGCGGACGATTGGGAAGACTTTTGAGAGCTCCCTTACCACCTGCCTGTGAACCCTGTTCTGGGCAAAGGGGGATTCCGACTGAGTAATAAAGATTCCGTCTTCTTTTAAAGCTTTAAAGCAGTCCCTGTAAAACTCTTCCTGGTAGAGGACTTTAGAGGGGCCGATAGGGTCGGAGCAGTCAACTATTATCGCGTCAAACTCCGCCTCTTTTCCTCTAACAAACTCTCTTCCGTCTTCAAAGAGGAGTTTTACCCTTTTGTCTTTTAAGCCTTTTGAAATTGAGGGGAGCTCCTTAATGGCGGTTTCAACCACTTCCCTATCTATCTCAACCATAACAACTTCTTCGGGCCGGTGCTTGAGAACCTCCCTAACCGTTCCCCCGTCTCCGCCCCCTATTACCAAAACCCTCTCAATCGGGCGGGTAAAGGTAAAAAAGGCCGGGTGAACAATCATCTCGTGGTAGATAAACTCGTCCCTCTCTGTGGTCTGAATCGCCCCGTCAAGGACTAAAACTTTCCCCCAGTCTTCACTTTCAAGTAGGAGGAGCTCCTGAAAGGGGGTCTTTTTATAGCGGGCACTTTTGGCCTTAACGGTAAGCCCGGTGGCGCTGAGCTCCATTCCCTCGCCGCCGTAGTACTCGGTAAACCAGAGCATTCTCTACCCCCAGAACTTTAGTAAAAACTCCCTTACGAGCTTTGCAGCCAACGCCTGAGTAATCCCGCTCGGGTCGTAAGGGGGGCTTACCTCCACAACGTCAAACCCCACGACTTCTGCGGCGGGTAATTTATAGATAGCTTTAAAGAAGTCAACAGGTGAAGCCCCGCAGTGCTCGGGAGTCCCCGTCCCCGGAGCAAAAGAGGGGTCAAAGAAGTCTATGTCAACCGTAAAGTAGAGGGGAGTTTTAACGCCGGAAAGGAGCTCGGCGAGCTCCGAAACCTCTCTTACGAAAGTTATCCTGTCGCTCTCCCTCATCAGCTCAAACTCTTCTTCTGTCCCGCTCCTTATTCCGACCTGAATTAAGCGGGTGTTGGGGATTTCCAAAACCCTCCTCATAACGCAGGCGTGGGAGTAGGGAGTTCCCGAGTACTCCTCTCTCAAGTCTGCGTGGGCGTCAAACTGGATAACCGTTAGCTCGGTAAACCTTTCACTCAAAGCCTTAACAACCGGGTAGGTTACCGAGTGCTCACCGCCGAGCATTACCGGTACTTTTACCCCTTTTACAAAAGAGTAAATCTCCTCAACCATCCTTTCGGGCTGAGCGGGGAGCTCCAAGTTCCCCGCGTCGGTAAACTCCAAGTCCTCAAGGCTCTTATCAAGCTCGGGGCTGTATTCCTCAAGGTTTTCGGAGAAAAGCCTTATTCCGTCGGGGCCGAAGCGGGCTCCGGGGCGAAAGCAGGTTGTAGAGTCGTAGGGAGCTCCGAAAATTACCACGTCTCCCCTATCTTTAGCAGAGATAAACTTCAATTTTCCTCTCCCGGGTGTAGAATTTCGTAGAACAACGTTTTAAGGGGAATTTTAGCCGATGGAATTTAAACTGAGGGGAACAAACGTAATAGGGATAGAGCTCCTTACAAACAGGGACAACTTCAGCGTAGAGGGGATTAAGCAGTTTGTCTCTGAAAAGAGGCAGCTCCTAAAAGGGGCAAGGTTCCTGATTTTGGTTGAGGACTATCCCCTAAAGAGGGAAGAGGTTGAGGAGCTCGTTAACTTCTTCTCAAAGGAGGAGGGTATAACTTTCTGCGGGTTTAAGACGAACCTGAAGGAGAACAGGGAGCTCTGCGTTTCACTGGGCGTTCCCTGTGATATCTCAACCTTGGAGCTTGAAAAGAGCAAAGAGCGCTCCCCCACCGAAGAGGTAAAGTTAGTTAAAAAAACCCTTCGCTCAGGCGATAAAATAACATCAACGGGAGATTTGGTTATAATGGGCGACGTAAACCCGGGAGCCGAAGTAGAAGCGGGAGGAGACGTCTTCGTCTTGGGGAGTTTGAGGGGTTTTGTTAGGGCAGGAATAGGAAAAAGCGAAGGGGAGGTAAGAGCTCTCTACTTTGAGGCTCCGAGGTTGGAGCTGTGCGGCAAAGAGATGGAATTTGAAAGGAAAGAGAGGTTTATCAACTTTAGAGCTAAAGTAAAAAGTGGCAAAATTAAGTTAGAACATCTTAAAAGGGGAATTTAATGGCGGACAAGGTAATCTGCATTACTTCCGGAAAGGGAGGAGTAGGAAAGAGCACCATAACGGCAAACGTGGCAACGGCCCTTGCAATGAAGGGCTACAGGGTATGTGCAATTGACGCCGACATAGGCCTAAGGAACCTTGACTTGGTCTTAGGCCTTGAGAATAGAATAGTTTACGACCTTGTTCACGTCGTTGAGGGAGTAGTTCCCCCTGAAAAAGCCCTGGTAAAGGATAAGAGAACCAAAAACCTCTTCCTCCTTCCAGCAGCTCAGACGAAGGATAAAAGCGCAGTTAAACCTGAAGACCTCGTAAGGGTAGTTGAGGAGCTGAGGGACAAGTTTGACTTCATCTTCATTGACTCTCCGGCCGGAATTGAGGAGGGCTTTAAGACGGCAGTTGCCCCCGCAGATACGGTTATAGTCGTTGCAAACCCCGAGATGGCCTCAATAAGGGACGCTGACAGGGTAATAGGCCTGTGTGAGGCCATGCAGAAATCGGAGCCCAAACTGGTAATTAACAAAATTGACCCCAAGAAGGTTGCAAGAGGAGATATGCTTGACGTTGACGATGTAGTCCAGATTTTAAGCCTTGAGCTTATAGGAGTAGTTCCCGAAGATAAGAACATGGTCGCCTACATTAATAGAGGAGAGCCGGCAGTCCTCTTCCCCGAATCTCCGGCAGGGAAGGCCATGAGAAACATAGCCGAAAGACTCTTGGGGAAAGAGGTACCCTTTATGGAGCTCAAAGTTCAGGAAGGGTTCCTTGATAAGCTTAAAAAACTTTTCGGGAGTGAATAAAAATGGGGTTTATGGATAAAATAAGGGGAGCTTTCGGGAGGCCGCCCGCAAAGGAGGTAGCCAAAAAGAGGCTTCAGCTGATTTTAAAGTACGACAGAGCAGGTCTACCTCCCAACGCAATAGAGGCGGTAAAGGAGGCAATTCTTAACGCCCTAAAGGAGTTTCCATTCATAGACGTTGACGGAGTGAACATTCACATTCCCGAGAGCGACACCGACGGCAAAATTGAGATTGAAGTTCCCGTAAAGAACAATTAGGGATGTAGGAGACGGGGAGAGCCCCCGCCTCGATTTGCTTTAATGCCTGAAGTGTCTTACTCCCGTAAAGACCATCGCAATGTTGTGCTCGTTCGCAGCCTCTATTACCTCTTTATCCCTTATTGAACCGCCGGGCTGAATAATTGCGGTAATTCCAACTTTAGCGGCCTCGTCAACGCTGTCCCTGAAGGGGAAGAAGGCCTCAGAGGCCATTACTGCCCCCGAAAGGTCAATTCCGACCATCTGTGCCTTCTCTATCGCACAGCGGGCAGAGTCAACCCTTGAGGTCTGTCCGACTCCGATGCCTACAGCAACCTTGTCTTTGGCGTAAACGACCGAGTTTGACTTAACCCACTTAACAACCTTAAAGGCAAAGAGAAGGTCTTCCCACTCCTTCTCGGTCGGCTCCCTGTCGCTTACAACCTTCAGCTTTTCGGGGATAACGGTTATAAGGTCTCTATCCTGAACTAAAAGCCCCCCTACAACCCGCCTGTAGTCAAAGGGGGAGCTCTCTCCCCTCTTCTCAATTCCCTTAAGACCGTTAGTAGTCAGAACCCTTAAGTTCTTCTTGCTCTTTAAAACTTCTAAGGCTTCGGGCTCGTAGTCGGGGGCTATTACGCACTCGTAGAACCTCTGGGTTATGAGCTCAGCAACCTTCCTGTTTACTTTAGAGTTAAAGGCGATTATTCCGCCGAAGGCGGAAATCGGATCAACCTTTAAGGCCTTCTCGTAGGCCTCTTGAGGGGTTTTACCGAGGGCCACTCCGCAGGGGTTTGCGTGCTTAATGATTGCGCAGACAACCCCTTCGGTTTCGGGGTCAAACTCAAGAACGAGGTTGAGAGCTCCGTCTAAGTCGTAGATGTTGTTAAAGGAGAGCTCCTTCTCTCCGTGAAGCTTCTCAGAGAGGGCTACGCAGGGCTCCTCTACGAAGACCTCCCTGTAGAAAGCTCCCCTCTGGTGGGGGTTTTCGCCGTAGCGAAGGTCTTGAACCTTTTCAAAGGTGATTGTCAGGGGGTTGGGGAGCTCCCTGCACTCAAGTTTTTTACCCTCCTCGTCAATTGAGTGGAGGAACTCTGAGATAAGAGCATCGTAGTGGGCGGTTAAGTTAAAGGCTTTCCTTGCAAGGTAAAAGCGGGTCTTAAGGGAGATTTCCCCGCTCTCCTTAAGCTCCTTTAAAACCTTCTCGTAATCGGCAGGGTCTACAACAACCGCAACGTGCTTAAAGTTTTTTGCCGCAGCCCTAACCATAGTGGGACCGCCGATGTCTATGTTCTCAATAATCTCATCTAAGTCGGCTCCCCTCTTCACGGTCTCCTTAAATGGGTAGAGGTTTACAACGACCATATCTATCGGCTCAATCTGGAGCTCGGCCATAGCCCTCAAGTGCTCGTCCTTACCCCTGTCGGCCAGAATTCCACCGTGAACTTTCGGGTGGAGGGTCTTTACCCTTCCCTCCATAATTTCGGGGAAGCCCGTAAGCTCGGAAATCTCCCTTACGGGAATGCCGGCCTCCTTAAGGAGTTTCGCCGTTCCGCCGGTTGAGACGATTTCAACTCCAAGCTTTGACAGTTCCTTAGCAAACTCAACAACTCCCCTCTTATCGGAAACGGAGATTAGAGCTCTAACCGGTCTCATCTTTTCCTCCCGTTCATCTTTAGCTGGCTGAATTTTAACTTACCCAGGCGTATAATTGGGAAAATTGATTCCGGAGGAAAAATGGAAGGCCTCTTTCCATTTATTCTGATTCTATTTGTAGTGGCCGTAATCTTTATACTTCAGGCGGTAAAAATCGTTCCCCAGAAGCAGGCCTGGATAGTTGAAAGGCTCGGAAAGTACCACAGGACCCTCCACGCAGGGCTCCACTTTATCGTCCCCTTCATAGACTCAATAAGGGCAAAGGTAAGCCTCAAGGAACAAGTCCTTGACATTCCCAAACAGGAGGTAATAACAAAGGACAACGTCGTAGTGAAAATTGACGCCGTCTGCTATTTTACGGTCGTTAAGCCCGAAGACGCCGTTTACAACATTGAAAACCTTGAGTACGCAATAATCCAGACGATTCAGACCAACCTGAGGGACATAATCGGGGGAATGGAGCTTGACGAAATCCTCTCCTCAAGGGAAAAAATCAACGCAAAGATTAAGGAGGTTTTACAGGGAGCCGCCTCTACTTGGGGAATCTTAATTAACAGGGTTGAAGTTAAGGAGATAGAGCCCCCTGCAAACATCGTTCAGGCGATGAGCATGCTCATTGAGGCCGACAGGAAGAAGAGGGCGATGATTACAGAGGCCGAAGGTAAAAAGAGGGCTCAGGTCTTAGAGGCGGAAGGGTACAAACTTGCAAAGTGGCAGGAGGCCGAGGCAATAGAGAGAATCGGTCAGGCTCAAGCAAACGCCGTAAACAGCGTTAAAGAGGCCATAGGAGACGGGGAGCTTGCAGGAAAGCTGATTTTGGGAGATGCCCTCGTTAAATCCTTTGAAAAGGTAGCCTCATCAAACAGCTCAAAAGTTGTAGTCCTTCCCCCTTCGGTTGACTCTTTAATTGAAATTCTGAGGAAGAGAGATGAAAGTTAACTTAGGGCTACTCTTCTTTACCGTAGGCGTGGCTTTGGTTCTGCTGGAGCTCCTCTCCCCCACCCTCTACTTCTTCCCGGCGGGAGTGGGCTTTATCGCCTCGGGGCTCTTCTACTACTTTACGGAGAACTTTACCCTCTCGGCACTTACCTTCTTTATCCTGACCGCTGCAGGCTACTACATTTCCTTTAAGCACATAAAGAGGGTGAAGGGGCTTAAGAGCGTGCTTGAGGAGCTCCAGAGGCAGGATGGGGTAGTAATAGGGAAACTTGACCGGTTCACCTACGAAGTTCGCTTCCCCCTCGGAGCGGCAGGTGAGGAGGTGTGGAACGCCTACAGCGAGGAGGAATTGGAATACGGAGACAGGGTTAGGGTTATCGGAATAAAGGGGAATAAGCTGGTGGTGGAGAAGGTCTCCTGATGCTTCGGTGGGCTGAAGTTCACCTTGACAGGCTCTTAAGCAACTACACAGAGGTAGAGAAGTTAGCAAGGGGTAAGAAGATATTTGCCGTAGTTAAGGCAAACGCCTACGGCCACGGAAGCTTAAAGGTAGCAAAGTTCTTAGAGGAAAAGACCGGCGTTTACGGCTTTGCCGTTGCGACCTACGGCGAGGGAGCGGAGCTGTGCGAAGGAGGAGTTAAAAGGCCGATTCTCGTAATGTCCTCAACCGTTGAAGAGGGAAAAAAGTACTTAAAGGAGCTCCCCCTCACTCCGGTAGTTTACGACTTTGAAGAGCTTAAGCTGGTTAAGGAGCTTAAAGTCCCCTTCCACCTTAAAGTTGACACGGGAATGGGAAGACTCGGCTTCTTAAAAAATGAGTGGGGAGAGCTCCTAAAAGAGGTAAAAGGGCTCAAGGTTGAGGGAGTAATGACCCACTTCTGCTGTGCCGACGAGGAGAACGGGTTTACCTTCAAGCAGCTTGAGGAGTTTAAAAAGTTCTTAAAGGAGCTCCGAAAAAGGCTCTCCCGCCCCCTTATAGTCCACGCCGAGAACAGCGCCGCCCTATCAAAGGGGCTAAACGAAGTCCTGACCCACTCAAGGGTAGGCCTCGCCCTTTACGGCTCAAAACCCTTCCCATCCTACCCGGTAGACCTAAAGCAGGTTATGGAAGTAAAAGCCAAAATCCTAACTGTTAAGGAGCTCCCCCCCGGCCACCCGATTTCCTACTCAGCAACCTACAGAACCCCTAAGAGGGAAAGGGTTGCGGTTGTTGCCTTCGGCTACGCAGACGGATATCCGAGAGAGCTATCAAATAAGGGAAGGGTCCTGATTAACGGAAGAGTGTGCCCCGTAAGGGGAAGGGTCTGCATGGATATGGTTGTAGTCTCTGTGCCGAAAGGGGTAAAAAAGGGGGCTGTTGCCACGCTCTTCGGCGAAGGGTTAACTTTTGACGAGGTAGCAAAGGAGTGCGGAACGATACCCTACGAACTGATGTGCCGAATAAGTCAAAGGGTTGAGAGGGTTTACCGTGGAGTATAAGGAGCTGGTCTTTAAGGTACCTTCTGAAAAGTTTGAAGAGGTTGTAGCGGAGCTCTTTGAAATCGGGTGCTTGGGAACGGAAGTTTTAAAAGAGGGCAAAGAGGTTGAGTTTAAGGCCTACTTCAGGGAAAAGCCGCAACTTCCGGGGAAGCTTAAAGGACTGCTAAAGGGAGAGAGCTCCCTCCCCGAAAGGGACTGGAACGAGGAGTGGAAAAAGTACTACAAACCGGTAAAGGTCTCCCAAAGGGTCTGGGTGGTTCCCTCCTGGCTCAAGGGGGAGTTCAAGGAACCCCCGGAGGCCGTCATAATCTACATCTACCCCGGAAGGGGCTTCGGAACGGGAACCCACGAGACCACCAAGCTCTCAATGAGGCTGATTGAAGAGAGCCTGAAGGAGGGAGAATCCTTCCTTGACGTGGGAACGGGAAGCGGAATCCTCTCAATCCTTGCAAGGAAGCTGGGAGCGGGCAAGGTGGTTGCCTGCGACGTACAGAGAGGGATAGGGGAGGAGGTGGAGAGAAACGCCCGGCTCAGCGGAGTCTCGGGGATAAAGTTCATTGAGGGCAGCGTAGATAGAATTAAGGGGGAGTTTGACTTAGTAGCGGCAAACATTGAAAAGCACCTCCTTGAGCCGCTTCTCCCCGAAATCGTTGAAAGGGCAAGGGGTAAGGTAGTTTTATCTGGAATTCTGAAGGAGCAGGGGGAGGAGTTCCTGAACAGGTGCAAAGAGCTCGGGCTTAAGCTTATAAAAGAGGTTGAGGAAGGAAGATGGAAGGGATATCTCTTTACAAAGTAGAGCTCCACTGCCACTCTACCGCCTCAGACGGAAGTTTAAGGCCGAAAGAGCTGGTAAATCTTGCCTACAAAAATCGGATAAAGCACTTGTCTTTAACCGACCACGACACGGTAGCCGGGCTAAAGGAGGCCGGAGAGGAGGCCGAAAGGCTCGGGATAAACTTTATAACCGGAATTGAGGTAACTGCCGATACCTCCTTCTTAGGGGAGGGGAAGAGGCAGTTTCACATTCTCGGCTACCACTTTAACCCCGACTCACCTGCAATGAGGGAGCTTACTGACTTCTTCCAGAGCTCAAGGAAGAAAAGGAACAGGGAGCTCCTGGCCCGCCTTGAGGAGCTGAGCTACCCGATTACCTACGAGGAAATGGTCAAGAGACACGGAGAGAACTTCGGGAAGCCCAACATAGCCAAAAGATTAATAGAGCTCGGCTACTTTAAAGAGAGGGAGGAGGCCATTGACTTCCTCTCCTCCTTGGGAGTAAAGAGGGAGAAGATGGACTACAGGGAGGTCTTCAGGTTAATCAGGGAGGCCGGGGGAATCCCCGTAATAGCCCACCCGATTACACTAAAGCTCCCCGTAAGAGAGCTCTACTGCTTCGTTAAAAGGGCAAAGGAGGAAGGGCTGGAAGGCCTTGAGTACCTCCACTACCGCCACTGTGCCCCCTACTCAAGGGAGATCAGGGAAATCTGCAGGGAACTTTCCCTCTACTACACCGCCGGCTCCGACTTCCACGGAGACAACAAGCCCTGCATAAAACTGGGCTTCTTAAACGCCACGGAGAAGGATGTCAACTTCCCCCTAACAGCAACCCGGCTCTCTTAAAAACCTCTCTACCTTTTCAAGTACAGAGTCAAGGGCGGTGAGTATCCCCCTGACGCCGTGGGCGTTCAGTGCCCTAAACACTGTTTTGGGATAGCCCTTCTTTGCAATAACCTCAAATCTTCCCTTGTGGGAAGTACAGACGATTTTTAGCTCTTCTCCCTCCTCCTCAAAGTAAAACCTGTAGCCGGGCAAAAGGGCAGAAGCTCTGTTTAGAAGACCATGTAAGAGCTCCCTTCCGAACTCCTCAGAAACCTCCTCACACTTAAAAAAGTTCTCTTTCTCTTCACCGTACTTCTCAAACAGTTTAGAGGCAACCTCTTCCACCTGAACAGCCTCAGAGAGCTTAATCTTGCGGCCTCCGTCCCACCTAACCTGAACCTCAAGCTCTCCCGTAAGCATACTACCTCCTTCAAATCTTTTTCTCTCAATATGTGGGGAGAGCTTGAGGAACAAAAGCTTCGCCTTTCCTTCTTTCCATTAAATGTATATTAAGGTTAGTTTTATTTATTAAAAGAAAAACTAAAAGCCGGCCCTTCAAAGGGTTAACGGCCACAGTTGTAAAATAGATTACGAAATCTATTTTATTTAAAGAGGCGCAAATGCTCGGATATAAAATTCCCTTCTCAAAGACCTACTTCCTTAACATTTTTTGGAGCTCCGGAAGGGAAAGGCCCGAAAGGATAGAGAGGGGAGCTCTAACAAAGAAATTTAAGTACAGAAGGCTAACCGTAGAGCCGGGACTACTCTGGAGCGACGGCAAAGTTTACTGCCTCCTCTTAGCCCTCTCACTAATTGAAGGTAAAGAAGAAGTAGAAATCCCCGCCGGGAGGTTTCTCAGGTGGCTCGGTAGGGGGAGCTCGGGGAGCTCCTACAGCTCCCTCCTTACATCCCTCTCTTTTCTAAAGAGGGCAACCCTTGAAATACCAAATCTTCAAAACGGTAAAGAAACTACCACAAAACTTAAGCTGATAGAGGACTTTAAATATTCCCTCGGAACCCTGAGGGTAAAGGTGAGCTCAGGAGCTCTAAAAGAATTCCTCGCAAACAGGGGTAAAGGCTACGAAATTCCCCTAATTCACCTGTTGAGCGAACAGGCTAAAGGTATGGCCTACAGCCTCTTAACTGTAAGTTATTACTTCTACTTTAGCCGGAAGAAGTGGATAAACTTAGGGGAAGACCCGTGGGAGTTCGGGAAAAAGTGGCTGGGAGTCTATACGAGAAAAGGTAGCTTTATAACGAGGTTAGAAAGGGCAGTAGAGAGAGTAAACGGAATTGTCGGTCTGCCTTTTTCATTAAGGCTGTATAAAGATAAGGGAAAAGCAGTGCTGAAAATTGATTTTTAATTTGGTGGAGGTGGCGGGATTCGAACCCGCGTCCGGAGATGCGACCCAGGTAGCTTCTACAGGCTTAGCCCGTGTTTTAACCTCTCGCCTCAGGGTTAGCCCACGGGCAGGCGCCCCGAGGCCAGCCCTCTAAAGTGTCGTAGCCCCTCCGAGGGCGAGAGGGAGCTACCGAGCCCGCCTCTCTGTCGCCCTTGCCGGAGCCGACGGGCGGAGCTCCGGGGGGCGTCGCCGCGTTTAGTTAGGCGGCGAGAGCGAGAGTTTCGTCGGCAACTATTTTGGGTGCCTTTTTTACGAGGTTGGCTCCTCGGCCTGCCACTACCTGAGCCTCTGCATCCCCGTCGAAACCGTTCACCCCCGTATTCAACTTTCCAGATAATAAATATAGGAGGAATTTGTTATGATTCAACCCCCGAAAATCCACTTCTTCCAGTCGCTTCCGATTTTCCCCTTCCTCCTGTACCTCTCCATCAGCCTTCCGCAGGGACATTCCCGTGAAAGGGTGTTCAAACGGCTCAAAACCTCCTTTACTATTAACGGGAAAGTCTTAACAGCCCTGTCAACCCTCTCTTTCTGCTCCTCTAAAAGCATTCCCTCAAAGAGAACCCCCTCTTTAAAAGCGTAATCCTTAACTCCTTCGGCGTAGTTGGTAACGTAGCAGAGAGCTCCGTAGCAGATTTCAAGCTCCTTAGCCAAGAAGACCTCAGGTATCAGAGTCATTCCCACAAGGTCTGCTCCCAACTTCTTAAAGGCCTTAATCTCGGCCGGAGTCTCAAGGCGGGGTCCTTCGGTACAGGCGTAGGTTGCTCCGTAGTGATGGGGCAGAGAGAGCTCTGCCAGAGTCTCCTTTAGAACCTGCGAAATCTCGGGACAGAAAACGGGATTCTGTCTTACAAACCCTAAGCCCCCGTTTTCAAAGAAGGTGCTCTTCCTTCCCTTAGTAAAGTCAAGGAGGTCGGTAGGAACTACGAAGTCTCCCGGCTTAAACTCCTCTCTTAGTGAGCCCGGCCCCGTCCAGGCCAAAATCCTCTCAACCCCGAGCTCCTTGGCCGCGTAAACATTCGCTCTGTAGTTAACGAATGGGGCGGTGGTGTCGTAGTCCTCTTCACCGTGGCGGGAGAGGAAAAAAAAGTCAAAGCCCTCGGGGTGGGTAATTAGGTAAACGGGGTTGGAGAGGCCGAAAGGAGTTTCAAGCCTTTTAACCTCCTTAACCTCCCCGAAATCGCCCTTAGAAAGAGTGTAAGCTCCGCTCCCCCCTATTACCATCAGCTTAGCCACGGTTCCTCCTGATTTCCGGAGGAGTTATCCTGTGGAGCTTAAACCTTTCCCTTGCAAGCTCTTCCACCCAGTCAACTCCTCTCCTGTACCTCTGAACGAAGGGGTCTATTGAGATTCCTCCCCGAGGGTTAAACTCACCGTAAACCTCAAGGTAGTAAGGCTCAAGGAGGTTAAAGAGGTCGTCGGCTACGGTATTTACGGTATCCTCGTGAAAGCCCCGGGCATTCCTAAAAGAGAATAGATAGAGCTTTAAAGATTTACTCTCAACCAGCCACTTATCGGGAATGTACTGAATGTAAATAGTTGCAAAGTCGGGCTGGCCTGTTATGGGACAGAGGGTCGTAAACTCCGGACAGTTAAAGGAGACCCAGTAGATTCTATCGGGGAAGCGGTTTTCAAACTTTTCAAGGAGGTTAGGGGAGTAGTCAAAGGTGTAGTCAACCTTTTTCCCCAGCTTTGTTATGCCGGAAGGCTTCTTTCCCATGGAGCTCTCCGAAAATTCCGAGTTAAACAAATTTACATTATAAAACCAAAAAATTATGATATTTGAAAATTAGAATCACAGTTCAGAAAGAGGGGGCGACCGAAGTCGCCCCTTTCTCCATTAAGGGGAGGGAGGGGGAAAAGGGGGGATTATGAAGACGAACCTTCAACATCCACCCTTCCGAATATTAGAAATATCTGAATTCCTTTTATATAAAGTGGCGTCCCCAGGGGGATTCGAACCCCCGTCGCCGGCGTGAAAGGCCGGTGTCCTAGGCCTGGCTAGACGATGGGGACGCTCTAAATGCCTGGGAATAATATACGACCTTTAAAGGAGTTGTCAACCTCCCAAAATAAAAAGGAGGCACTAAGCCCCTACCAACCTTAAAATGGAGTCTAAGACTCTTTCAAGGTCTTCACCTTCAACTTCTTCCAGTTTTTTAAGGAAGGCGTCAAGAGTTTCCTTCTTCAGCTTGTACCTGTACTTGAGCTCCTTCTTCAAAACTTTAAGCTTCTCAAGCTCAACTTCAACTTCTCTCCTTGCAGTCTCTTGACGCTCCTTTTCCTTCATGTAGTCAACAAACTCAACCAGAAACTCTACTGGCAGCGGAGTTGGAAGGGGTGTTTTGGGCAACCTTGAAACTACTTTAATAACAGGTTTTAGTGCTGTCATAGAAAACCTCCCGTTAAAGAATTTCTGCTTTCAACAGCTTCCTTGAGTTATAGAGCCTCGGAAAGAGCTTAAGTTTCAAAAGCTCAAGCTTTACTCTTGAGACAGAGCCACCACTGGCAAGGAGCTCCTCAAGCTCCTTTTTAGAGTCCCTTAACTTCTTGGCCATAATCCTGCAGGTCTCAGCAGCTCCTTCTACCTTAAGAGCCTTCTCCTTCAGTTTGTAGCCGAACTTTGTAAGCTTTTCCACCTCCTTTAGAACCTTCTTCTCAAACTCGTGGGCTTGCGTAAGCCTCTTCTCTCCCTCCTTTGCTAAGCTAATACCAAAGATAAGTACGGCCGGACCCACAGTAGCCCCTCCAAGAACAGCACTCCCTAAGGCCATTCCTCCGCCACCTGCGCTGAGAGCTCCCCCACCAAGCCACGCAAGGGCAGCATTTTCAGCGGCAACTCCCGCAAGGCAGGCTATAGGGGTTCCCGTTGAAGCGGTTCCAAAGGCAAAGGCAAGCCCCAGAGTAGAAGCATAACTGCTCAGACCCGCTGCAACTGCCTTGAGACTTCCCTTAAAAAAGGCCTCAGCAATCTCTGAAGTCGGCTCTTTCAGGCTTACTCCCCCAGGAACCTCCGGAATCAAAAACCTCATAACCGCACTTCCTTCCTTCAGTCCCAAGAGAGAGAGAATTTCTACGTAAAGCTTTGCAAGCTCAGCCCTTTCTCGGGCAAAACGCTCAAGGCTCCTCTGAAGCCCTCTCCTTTCTTTCTCAAGCTCTTTTTCTGCCTTTTTGAGCCTCCTCTTGGCCCTCTCAACAACCCTCTCGGCCTCTCTTGACTTCTCAACTCCGTCCATGGCAGCTCCACAACCTACTAAGGAAGCACCAGCCGCAAGACCGAGGAAAATAAAAGGAAGCATCTTCTTTCCTCCTCTCAAAATCTGTCCACCTGTTATTAACGGAGCTCCCTCAAAATTTCTGACGCCAGAGCAACTATAATTGAGAAACAAAACTTCACCGGAGACAGAGATGAAAGCCCTTATAACAGGCCCTTTAAAAGGAAACGTTGAGAGGTTAAAAGGCCTTATAGAGGTGGCCCAGCCCGAGCTTATAGCCGTAATCGGCCCCCTTGAGCTAAAAGAGCCTTTAAAGCTGGGCAAAAGCTGGTTCTTCGTAAGGGGCGCCACAGACTCTCTTGAAGTCCTCTCAAAGAGCGACGGAATAGACATTCTCTCAAGGATTTTCAGAACAAAAGAGGGAATAACCTTCAGCGGTTTAAGCGGCGTTTACCACCCCTCAACCGAGAAGTTTACCCGGCAGGAGTGGATTAGGGCAAAGGGAAAAATAGAGAGAAAAAAGAGAAACTACCTATTCAAGGAAGACTACGACGGCCTCTTAATACCTTTTAAGAACTCTCCCATTGAGAGGCTTGACTTTTTGGCCCTTGCAGACTCTCCGGAGAAACCGCCCATAAAGAGGATTGTTGAGGAGACAAAGCCCAAGTTCGTCTTCTACCCCGCCCGAGAGTACAAGAAGGAGAAGGTGGGAGAAACAACCTTCATAGGCCTTGAAGAGGTCTCCTCACCGAAAGGGAAGTACATCCTCCACCTCTGATAGAATTAATTCTCATTAAAACCGAGAAGGAGCTACAAATGGCGAGGTTTAAGGATAGCTGTGGAGTGGGTTTCATCGCCTCTTTTAAAGGGGAAAAGAGCTATGAAATCCTTGATAAAGCCCTCAAGGCCGTTTCAAACCTTACCCACAGGGGAGCTACTTTAGCCGACGGAAGGACCGGAGACGGCTCCGGGGTAATGTTCCAGCTCCCTCAGGAGTTCTTCAGGAAAGAGGCAAAGAAAATAGGCGGGAAGGAGTTTAAAGAGGTAGCCGTAGGTTTCTTCTTCCTGAAGGGAAAAGTTGACGAAGCCCTAAAGGTAATAACCGACGAAACTATAAAAGCCCTTGGAGACGCAGTAATAAGGGAAGTTCCCGTTAACGATAAGGAGTGTGGGGAGATTGCAAGGCGCTCAATGCCAGAATTCTTTCAGGTAATAGCCCCGGCCGAGAGCTCCCTTGAGGTTTACCTCTTAAGGAGGAGGCTTGAGAAGAGGTTAAAAGCAATTAACCCCGAAAACTACGCCGTCTCCTTTTCCAAAGAGCTCATAACCTACAAGGGAATGCTCCTTGCTCCCGACCTTAAGAAGTTCTTCTTAGACCTTCAGAACGAGGAGTTTAAAACCTCTTTGGCAATCTTCCACCAGAGGTACTCAACAAATACAAACCCCGAGTGGAGGCTGGCCCAACCATTAAGGCTTATAGCCCACAACGGTGAAATCAATACTATTACTGCAAACAGGAACTTTATAAGGGTTGTTGAGCCGATTCTCTCCCACCCGAAGTTAGGAGAGAGAATTAAGGAAGTCCTTCCGCTGGTTGAGTTTGACGAGAGCGACTCGGCCTCCCTTGACAGGGTCTTTGAGCTTATGGTCGCCTGCGGAACAGAGCCTGAAGTTGCAATGACCCTCTTAATTCCCCCTGCTTACGAGCTCTTAGACGACCTTCCGGAGGAGCTCAAGGCCTTCTTTGAGTACTCCTCACTCCTCATGAAGCCCTGGGACGGCCCCGCCGCAATAGCCTTCACCGACGGCAAAAAAGTCGGGGGAAAGCTTGACAGGAACGGTTTAAGACCTGCAAGGCTCGTTATAACCGAGAGCGGTTTGGTGGTATTCGGAAGTGAAGTAGGAATGGTTGAAATTCCCGAAAGTGAAGTTGCAGAGTTCGGAAGGTTAATGCCCGGCGAGATTTTCACCGTTGACACAGAAACCGGAGAGATTGAAAAGAACGACGAGATTTTAAACAGAATCGCCTCGGACTTTCAGGTAGAGAGGGAGGTCAGAAGGAAACTCTACAGGCTCAAAAGGTTAAAAGAGGTTGAGCCCAAACCTTCGGAAAACCTTGAAAAGGAGCTGGTTAAGTACTGCTACTCTAAAGAAGAGCTCTCAGAGGTAGTTGAGTACATGGCAGAGATGGGCAAGGAGCCCGTCTTCTCAATGGGGGACGACACTCCGATTCCCAACCTCTTAAACAGGCCTTACCTCCTCTTCAAACACTTTAAGCAGAGGTTTGCTCAGGTTACCAACCCCCCGATTGACCCAATCAGGGAAAAGGCCGTAATGAGCCTTAAGTTAAGGCTGGGAGCAAAGGTTAACTTCTTAGAGCTCTCAGGGAAGTTAAGGCGAAGAATTGAGGTAGACTCCCCCCTTTTAACCCCCTCAGAAATTGAGGAAATCAGAAACACCTCCTTCGTTAATGTCAAAACCTTTAAGATGGAGTTTAAAAACTCACTGAGAGAGGGGTTAGAGGAGCTCTTCAAAGCCGTTAAACGCTCAATTCTTGAGGAGAATACGGAGATAGTAATCCTCTCAGACAGGGGAGTTGACTACCCGATTCCCTCACTCCTTGCAGTTTCGGGGCTCTGTGCGTTTTTGGAGAGGGAAGGGCTCCTACACAGGGTTTCAATAATTGCCGAAACGGCCGAAGTTAGGGACACCCACCAGACCGCAGCCCTGATAGCCTTCGGAGCTTCCGGCGTTTACCCCTACCTGGTTTTTGAATACCTGAAGGCCAAAGAGATTGAGCTAAACAAACCCTATAAAGAGCTTGAGGCCAACTACAAGGAGGCCATAAACGCGGGAATTCTAAAGATTATGTCCAAGATGGGAATCTCCGTCCTCTCCTCTTACCACCGCTCTCACCTCTTTGACATCTTGGGAATCGGGAAGGAAGTAGTTGACGAGTTCTTCCCCCACACTGCCACACCAGTTGACGGAATCGGCCTTGAGGAGATTGAGCAGGTAGTAAGGGAGAGAGTAAAACAGGCCGAAGAGGTTAAAGAACCCCAGTTTACCGGGGAGCTCCGCTTCAGGCCCGGCGGAATTTACCACTCCTGGAGTCCTAAGGTAGTAAGGGGAATCTTTAAGGCCGCTAAAAGCGGGAGCTACGAGGAGTTTAGGGAGGTAGTTAAGGAGGTTGAGGAAAACCCGGTATTCTTGAGGGACTTACTCAAGATTGAGTCCGACAGGGAGCCCATTCCGGTAAGCGAGGTTGAGCCCGTTGAATCAATAGTTAAGAGGCTTATGGTTCCGGGAATGTCAATCGGAGCTCTCTCCAAAGTTGCCCACGAAGTAATAGCCGAGGCAATGAACATCTTAGGAAGTAAAAGCTGCTCAGGAGAGGGGGGCGAAGACCCCGAGAGATACGGAACAATTAAAAACAGCAAAATAAAGCAGGTAGCCTCAGGCCGCTTCGGGGTAACCCCCGCCTACCTTGCTTCAGCCGAAGAGATTGAGATAAAAATTGCCCAAGGAGCAAAGCCCGGAGAGGGTGGCCACCTCCCCGGCCACAAGGTCACTCCCTACATTGCCTCACTGAGGTTTTCAGTTCCCGGAGTTGCCCTCATTTCTCCGCCTCCCCACCACGACATCTACTCAATTGAGGACTTAGCCCAACTGATTTACGACCTAAAGCTTGCAAACCCGAAGGCAAGGATAGCGGTCAAGCTTGTTTCCGAAGTTGGCGTCGGAACGGTAGCCTGTGGAGTTGCAAAGGCAAAGGCCGACACGGTTCAGGTCAGCGGAGCCTGCGGCGGAACGGGAGCTTCCCCTCTCTCCTCAATTAAAGGGGCGGGGCTTCCGTGGGAAATCGGCCTTTCGGAAACCCAGAAGGAGCTGGTTGAGAACGGACTCAGGGAAAGCGTTGCCCTGAGGGTTGACGGAGGCTTTAAGGTCGGAAGGGACGTGGTTATTTCGGCGCTGATGGGTGCCGAAGAGTTCGGTTTCGGAACGGCGGCCATGATTGCCGAAGGTTGCGTGATGGATAGGGACTGCCACACAAACCGCTGCCCGGTCGGAATTGCAACTCAGGATGAAAGGAGAATTAAGAAGTTTAGGGGAGCCGTTGAGACGGTGGTCAACTACTTCAAGCTGGTTGCCGAGGACGTCAGGCACATCCTCGCCCGAATGGGCTACAGGAGCTTAGATGAGATAATCGGAAGGGTTGATTTACTAAAAGAGAGCAAAGAACTTAAAGAGAAATTCCCTCTGGCAAGGAAGTTAAACCTTGAAAACCTTATAAAGATTCCTGTTTACAGGCTCAGGAGAAAGGAGCTCCCCTACAATCCCATCTCCTCACCCCTTAACGAGAAAATCGTTGAGGAGGTTCTCCCCTACATCAAACGGGGAGAGAAGGTCGTAAAAGAGTACGAGATTAAGAACACCGACAGGAGCATAGGTGTCCCCCTTGCCTACTACGTAGTTAAGCTCTTCGGAAACGAAGGGCTGCCGACAAACCTCGTCCATCTCAAGTTTAGGGGAGTTGCGGGCCAGAGCTTCGGTGCCTTTATACCCCCCGGAATTACCCTTGAGCTAATAGGAGAGGCCAACGACTACGTCGCAAAAGGGCTCGGAGGAGGAACGATAGTCCTGCGCTTCCCCGACGAGTTCAGCGGAGAGCCCACAGAAAACGTCATAGCCGGGAATACAATTCTCTACGGAGCCACAGGTGGAGCTCTCTTTGCCGGCGGAGTGGTCGGAGAGAGATTTGCAGTAAGGAACAGCGGAGCGGTTGCCGTAGTTGAAGGTGCAGGCCAGCACGCCTGCGAGTACATGGTTAGGGGAATAGTCCTAATTTTGGGGAAAGTAGGAAAGAACTTCGGAGCCGGAATGACAGGCGGAACGGCCTTCGTCCTTGACGGGGAGATTGAGGAGAAGATAAACAGGGACTACGTTGAAGTCAGAAGGCTAAACAGACAGGATATTGACGTGATTACCTCACTCCTCATGAAGCACTACAAGTTTACAAGGAGCTCCACCGCCGCGCGGATTTTAGAAAACAGAGCTCTCCTTGAGTCTATTAAAAAAGTAGTACCGATTGGCGTAAAAGAGCTTGAGCTTAAAGTCTCAGGAATGGACAAGCTCCCAGATTAGGTAGCCGCTGTGGAGAGGATTTTAAACATCGTCGGAATGGTAAGACTTCCTTGGAAACCCTCGGGAAGCGTTAAGGACAGAAACTTTCTACGCAAACTCGTCTTAACAATCTTCTCCGAGGAAGAACCCGGTACGGGAGGCGGCAAGAAGGCCTCCCGCTATAAATACGTAGCAGAGGAAACTCCCGTAGGAAGAGTTGTTCTCGTAAGGCCGGCCCACCTTAAAAAAGGTTTTGACTTTGTAATTCACCTTGAAGGGTGGGAGTTTGAAAGCGGCAAGAGCAACCCTAAGCACGAAGACATTGCCGCAGAGCTTAAGAAAAAGCTAAATAAACTTAAAAAGGAAGAGCTCATTTAGGCCGTTGAGTGGGTATTTAAAGGAGGAGAGCCTGAGGAAATAGTCAATAAACTGAGCATTCATGACGCTCCAGCCGAAGGGGAGCTTCCCCTAATCTCTATTCTAAAAGTTTTAAAGTGGATGTTTATTGAGCAGGACATAAGGGACTGGAACTACTCGGGGAGAAGGATGTTAATGGAATGGAATACCTAAAAGAGGAAATCAGTAATTCATAATAAGGAGCTCTCCGCTGCTCCCTTTTCTCTTGCTCCCCTTACAGTTTATTGCCCTGTTTGTAGTAATCTCAATCAACTTGAAGTCTCTGTAGAGCTCCCTTATTAAGGGGTGGTCGGCGTTAGAGAGCATTACGAAACAGCCCTTCTCTGAGAGTTCCCTAAAAACCTCAGCCAGCTTCCTGTGGTCTTCCTCACCAAAGCCGCCGCCTGTGTAAGTAGTAAAGCCCGCCGTTTTGCTAACGGGAATGTAAGGGGGGTCAAGGTAAATAAAGTCTCCGGCTTCAGCTCGCTTACAGACCTCTCCGTAGTCGGCGTTTAAAATCTCAACCTCTACTGAGTTTAAAAACTCTGAAACGGCTCTCAAATTCTCCTCGTCGCAGATTTTCGGCCTCTTATACCTGCCAAAGGGAACGTTAAACTCCCCCTTAGAATTTTCCCTGTAAAGGCCGTTAAAACAGGTTTTATTAAGGTAGATAAAGCGGCTTGCCCTCTCTACGGGGGAGAGTTCCGCAGGCTTAAGGGAGCGAATTCCGTAGTAGTACTCCTCGTTGTTTTTGTGCTTTTTTAAACTCTCAATTAACTCCTCTACCTGCTCTTTTATAACCCTGTAAGCGTTAATTAGCTCGGCGTTTAGGTCGGAAATTACAGCCCTCTTAGGAGACAGCTCAAAGAAGAGAGCTCCGCCCCCAACAAAAGGCTCAAAGTAGCGGTTAAACTCCTTCGGAGCGTAAAAGAGAAGGTGCTTTAAAATCTGCCTCTTCCCCCCGGCCCACTTAACAAAAGGCCTCGGCTTAACGCCGGCTCTTAATAACTCCAAAATTACCTCCCAACAAAGAGCCTCTACAAAAATTATAGGGAAAATAAAAAAGCCCCCTTTGCGGGGGCTCTCTAAGTCTTTTTTAAATTAAAAAAATTATTCCTCAGACTCCTTGGCTTCCTCTTTTAGCTCTTCGCCAGCCTCAACGAGCATAACTATTGCGGTCGGGGCGGCGTCGCCCTTCCTGAAGTGGTAGTGGAGGAGCCTCGTGTAGCCGCCGTTTCTGTCTTTGTACTTGGGAGCGATTTCGTTAACAACTTTGTAGGCAATGTCCTTCTTTGTAACTATCTGAAGAACTTCCCTTATGGCCTTAACCTTGTCTTCCTGCTTGGCCTTTGTAATTACCTTGTCTGCAAGTCTCCTGAGCTCCTTAGCCCTTGCAACTGTAGTAACAACCTTACCGTGCTCCATAAGGTCTGTAACAAGGTTTCTCAGCATCAGCATCCTATGCTCGGTAGGCCTACCGAGCTTCTTTCCCTTTACCCTATGCCTCATTACTCACCACCTCCTAACTCAAGTCCGAGCTGAGAGAGGAACTTCTCAATCTCGGCTATTGACTTCTTACCGAGACCTTTAAGGGACTCAAGCTCCTTCTTTGAGAGCTTTACGAGGTCTCCGACGGTCTCAATTCCGTGCTCTTTGAGGATTTTGAGAGCTCTCCCGCCAAGACCTGCCTCTTCAAGGGTTTGAGAGAATAGCTCGGGAGTTTCCTCTTTAACCTCCTCTACAGCCTCAACTGCAAAGAGGGCCTCAACGAGCCTATCCCTGATGAGGGCGAAGTGGTCAATCAAGATGTTTGCCGCTTTGACAACGGCATCTTTGGGGGAGATGCTCCCGTCGGTCCAGATTTCAAAAATCAGCCTGTTGTAGTCGGTTCTGCGGCCGACCCTCGTATCCTCAACTTTGTAGGCAACCTTCTTTATGGGGGAGAAGTCTGCATCAAGGGGAATCCAGCCGATTGTTGTAATGTCAAAGACCTCCTGAATGTCCTCGGAGAGGACAAAGCCCTTACCCTTGTCAATCCTGAGGTGGATTTCTATCTCGGAGTTCTCGTTGTCAAGGGTGGCAATTTCCTGGTCGGGAGTCAGGAGCTCCACCTGTGGGGGAAGCTCAAAGTCCTTAGCGTAAACTTTACCCTCACCCTTCTTTTTAAGCTCAACGAAAACGGGGCCTTCACCGTGAAGGACGAACCTCAACTTCTTTATGTTAAGGATAATCTCAGTAACGTCCTCAACCACTCCCGGCAGAGTCGTAAACTCGTGGTAAGCCCCCTCAAACTTTACAGCGGTCGGAGCTGCTCCCTCAATAGAGGAGAGGAGAACCCTCCTTAAAGCGTTCCCGACGGTAATTCCGTAGCCCTTCTCAAGGGGCTCAACAACGAAACGGCCGTAAGTATCGGTATGCTCCTCCCACTGAAACTTCTCGGGAGTTATAAATTCAACCATTACCTTCCTCCAATTCAGGTTAGCGATTACTTGGAGTAGAGCTCTACAATCAGGTGCTCCTCAATCGGAATCTCAATCTCTTCCCTTGTAGGCTCAGCCTTCACAACTCCCTTAAAGTTCTCAGCGTCAAGCTCGAGCCAGGAAGGAATTCCTCTCCTCTGAGCAAGCTCCATACCCTCTTTAATCTGAGGAATGTCCCTGCTCTTCTCCTTAACCTCAATAACGTCCCCCGGCTTAACAAGGTAAGAGGGTCTGTCAACCTTCTTACCGTTAACGAGGATGTGGCCGTGAACTACGAGCTGCCTTGCGTGCCTGTGGGACTTACCGAAACCGAGCCTGTAAACGACGTTGTCAAGCCTGCTCTCAAGGAGCTTTAAGAGGTTCTCACCGGTCTGGCCTCTCATCCTCTCGGCCATCTCGTAGAAGCGCCTGAACTGCTCTTCCCTTACTCCGTAGTAGTACTTAACCTTCTGCTTCTCCATTAACTGACGGCCGTAGTAGGAAATCTTCCTCCTTGAGCGGCCGTGCTGTCCCGGCGGGTAAGGACGCCTGTCAAGAATGGACTTACCCTTTTGAGACTTCTCTTCACCAACGTATATGTTAACGCCGAGCCTTCTGGCAATACGCCACTTAGGACCTGTATACCTACCCATCTACTACCTCCGTTAAACCCTTCTTCTCTTTGGTGGTCTGCAACCGTCGTGGGGAATGGGAGTAACGTCCCTGATTACCTTAACGTTGAGGCCTGCAGCGGCAATTGCCTTAATTGCAGTCTCCCTTCCGCCGCCGTTGCCCTTAATCCTGATTTCAACGTCCTTAACTCCGAACTCCTTCATAGCCCTCTGGGCTGCCTTTGTAGCTGCAAGCTGGGCGGCGTAGGGAGTACTCTTCCTCGTTCCCTTAAAGCCGACAGTTCCGCCGCTCTCCCAGCAGAGGGTATTTCCCTCTTTATCTGTGAAAGTGATAATGGTGTTGTTGAAAGTTGTCTGAATGTGGGCTATTGCAAAACCGACTGTCCTCTTCTGCTTTTTCTTTCCGCCCTTCTTAGGCCTTGCCATCAATTACCTCCTTCAATTACTTCTTGGGAGCCTTCTTCTTACCGGCAACGGTCTTCCTCGGCCCCTTCCTGGTTCTTGCGTTTGTCCTCGTCCTCTGGCCTCTAACGGGAAGGCCGAGCCTGTGGCGAACGCCGCGGTAGCACCCGATTTCAATCAGGCGCTTGATGTTCATTGCAATCTCTTTTCTTAAATCACCCTCAACCTTGTACTCGGTCTCAATGATTTTCCTGATTTTTGCAATCTCCTCTTCGGTTAAGTCCTTAACCCTCTTCTCGGGGTCAACTCCGGCCTTTTCGCAAATCTTAAAGCCGCTCTTAATCCCTATTCCGTAGATGTAGGCAAGGGAGTAGGGAACTTTTTTGTTGTCAGGAATGTCAACTCCTGCTATCCTGGCCACAGCTTTCCTCCTTACTTACCTTGTCTTTGCTTGTGCTTAGGGTTCTCACAGATAACCCTGACAACGCCCTTTCTCTTGATGATTTTACACTTGGGACAGATTTTCTTGACCGACGGTCTTACCTTCATCTGCTACCTCTCCTCTTTGTTTTCGTGCCATTAGCCGCGGTATAGAAAGGGACGGTTAGCCTTTCCTGTAAACGATTCTTCCCCTCGTTAAGTCGTAAGGGCTGAGCTCAACGACCACACGGTCGCCTGGCAGAATCCTAATAAAGTGAACCCTCATCTTTCCCGAAGCGTGGGCAAGAACCTGATGCCCGTTGTCAAGCTCAACCTTAAAGTAGGCATTGGGAAGTGCCTCTACTACCTTTCCCTCTACCTGAATGCCTTTCTCCTTCGCCATGCCTTATCTCCCTTAAATTGCGGACATAATTATAGTCCCATCTTCAGTAATAGCAATATCGTGCTCAAAGTGGGCAGAGAGTTTACCGTCTTTGGTTACGACTGTCCAGCCGTCCCTCTTCACCTTCACCTTTCCCGTTCCCTCGTTCACCATCGGTTCAATGGCGAAGGTCATTCCCGGCTCTAAGGTGATGTCGGGATATCCCCTGTAAACGTAGTTTGTAATCTGAGGCTCCTCATGAAGGGAGCGGCCGATTCCGTGGCCGGCGTATCCTCTCGTTACGTTAAAGCCATGTTTCTCAACGAACTTCTGAATAGTCCTTGAGATGTCTATCAGCTTTCCGCCGACCTTGGCCGCCTCAATTCCCCTGTAGAGGGCTTCCCTCGTAACGTCTATCAGCTTCTGAGCTCTTTCAGAAACCTTCCCGACCGGAACAGTCAGGGCAACGTCGCCTATCCAGCCGTCAACAATTGCGCCAAAATCAAGGGAGACAATGTCTCCCTCTTTGAAAACTTTGTTCTTGGTAGGCAGGCCGTGAACTACTTCCTCGTTTACAGAGACGCATATCGCCCCAGGAAACCCTCCGTAGCCGAGGAAAGCGGGCTTGACGCCGTACTCTTTACAGTAGCTCCGGGCAAGCCTGTCTATGTCAAGGGCCGTAATTCCGGGAGCCACATCCTCGGCTACCTTCATGAGGATTTCCATCGTGGTGGCAGCTGCCGTCCTCAGCTTCGCTATCTCATCGGGGCTTTTAAGGATTATTCCGTGTTTGGTTCTCTTCAAATTACTCCCCTAAGCCTAAAGCTTCCTCTATTTTCTTAGTAATCTCCTCTACCTCTCCTACGCCGTAGATTTCAGCAAGGAGACACTTCTCGGAGTAGTAGTCTATAAGGGGAGCGGTCTGCTCTCTGTAAACCTTGAGCCTGTTCCTTATTACCTCTTCAGTGTCGTCGGCGCGGCCGCGGGCAAGGAGCCTCTTAACGATTTCCTCGTCATCAACGTTAAGGTAGATAACCTTGTCAAGGGGCATGTTGAGCTCGGCAAGCATCTGGTCAAGGGCTTCGGCCTGCTTTAAGGTTCTGGGAAAGCCGTCAAGGATAAAGCCCCTTTCCCTGACGTCGGGCTGGGAGAGCCTCTCCCTGATTATCCCGATAATTACCTCATCGGGAACGAGCTCACCCCTGTCCATGTAGCTCTTTGCAAGCTTTCCGAGCTCTGTTCCTTCCTTAACTGCCGCCCTAAGAATATCTCCGGTTGAGATGTGGGGAACGCCGTACTTCTCGGCTATTCTAACGGCCTGAGTTCCCTTACCTGCACCGGGAGGCCCTAAGAAGACTACCTTTATCACTTTGCACCTCCAGCAAGACGGAATTTCCTCTGCTTCCTTCCGAGAAGTCCCTCGTAAGAGAGCATCAGGGCAAAGGCTTCCATTCTTTTAATCGTGTCAAGGGCAACTCCAACAACAATCAGAATTGCCGTTCCGCCGAAGTAGAAGGGGAGTTTCATCTGCTGGGTTATGAGGAGGGGAATTATCGCAACGAGCGTTAAGAAAACGGCACCTGCAAAGGTTAAGCGGGAAACGATCCTGTCAAGGTATTTGGCCGTTTCGGCTCCGGCCCTTACTCCCGGAATGAAGCCGCCGGCTTTGTTAAGGTTTTCGGCAATCTCTTCGGGGTTAAAGACTATTGCAGTATAGAAGTAGGTGAAGAAGAAGATTAGAGCTCCGTAAACCACTATGTAGAGAGCAGAGCCCGGCTGAAGTGCGTCGTAGATTGCCTGAGCTATCGGGTGGTGGATAAACCTGACGATTGTTGCCGGAAACATTAAAACAGAAGCTGCAAAGATAATCGGAATAACCCCGGCAGGGTTGAGCTTTATGGGAAGGTAGCTGGCGTACCTTCCTACAGAGCGGCTTCCGACGGCTCTCCTTGCGTACTGGAGGGGAACTCTCCGCTCGGCCTCCTGAATGTAGACGATTGCCGCAATCATTACGAGAATTATTACAACAACGGCAATTGCCTTAAAGAGAGACATATCGCCGTTTTTAAGCATTGTTAACATTGTGATAACCGCACTGGGAACTCTTGAAACAATACCCGCAAAGATTAAGAGGGACATTCCGTTACCGATTCCCCTCTCCGTTATCTTCTCACCCAGCCACATTAGGAAAGTGGCACCTGCAGTCAGGGTGGTAACGGTGACGAAGAGGAAAGTAAAGCCGGGGTTGGGAACTACGGGAACCCCAGAGGGGCTCGTCATCTTCTCAAGGCCGATAGCAATTCCGAGGGCCTGAATGAAGGCAAGGAGAACCGCACCGTAGCGGGTATACTGGTTGATTTTCCTCCTACCGTACTCCCCTTCCTCTTTTGCCAACTTCTCAATTGAGGGAATTGCAACGGTTAAAAGCTGCATTATGATTGCAGCACTGATGTAGGGCATTACGCCCAGGGCAAAGACCGTAAGTTTACTGAGAGCCCCACCTGAGAAGACGTCCATCATTCCGAAGACTGTCCCCTGCGCCTTCTGGAAGAACTCCATCAAGGCGTTAACATTTATTCCGGGAACGGGAATGTGAGCTCCAAGCCTATAAACTGCAAGAATTATCAGGGTAAAAAGAAAACGGCGCCGGAGCTCCGGCACCTCGGTAACGTTTGCAACTATCTTTGCAAGGTTCATTAACTACTCCCCTTATTTTTCAATCACTTCACATGAACCACCGGCTGCCTCAATCTTTTCCTTAGCAGAAGCCGAAAACTTGTGAGCCTTAACGGTGAACTTCTTTGTAAGCTCACCGTCGCCGAGAACCTTAACGGGAAGGTTCTTCTTTACAAGGCCGGCTTCCCTTAAAACTTCGGGGGTAATTTCGGCCCCCTCCTCAAACCTCTCATTTAAGAGGCCGACGTTAACTATAGCATACTCTTTTTTAAAGGGAGCGTTGGAGAAGCCCCTCTTGGGGAACCTCATGTAGAGGGGAGTCTGTCCACCCTCAAATCCAGGCCTTGTTCCGCCCTTCCAACCGGAGCGGGCTTTCTGTCCTTTCTGACCTCTACCGGAAGTTTTTCCGTGGCCTGAGCCGTGGCCTCTACCTACCCTCTTCTTCTCCCTTACTGCTCCGGGATTTGGAGCTAAGTTATGTAATTCAAGTCCCATCTTACTCCTCCACAGGTTCTACTTTTACGAGTTCTTTAACCTTCTCAATCATTCCCTCAATTGCGGGATTCAGCTCCTTAACGGTAGTAGCCCCCCTCTTGTGGAGGCCGAGAGCGGCCAAAGTGGCCTTCTTCCTCTTACTCTTACCGGCAAGGCCGCGAACGAGAGTTATCTTAACCTTTGCCATCATTACCTCCTGACGATTTCACCCTCTTTGGTAACTTTCCTGCCGGGGAGCTTCCAGCGCTTCCTGAGCTCCTCAACGGGAACTCCCCTCAGCTTTGCAAACTCCTCGGGAGTTTTGAGCTGCTCAAGCCCCTTAAGAACCGCCCTAACAACGGTGTGGGGGTTCGTTGAGCCGATAACCTTGGTAAGAACGTCCGTAACCCCTGCAGACTCAAGAACCGCACGGACTGGAGCAGAAGCGATAACTCCGGTACCGGGAGCGGCAGGCCTCATTATAACCTTTGAAGCGCCGAACTTAGCCTCAACCTCAAAGGGAATAGTTCCGTCAACTACGGGAACCTTAATGAGGTTCTTCTTTGCGTCCTCGGTGGCCTTCCTGATTGCGTCCGGAACCTCAGCAGCCTTACCCCTTCCGAATCCGACAACTCCTTTACCGTCTCCGACTACGACGAAAGCGGTAAAGCTGAATTTACGGCCACCGGTAACGACTTTTGCGTTCCTGTTGATGTGAACGAGCCTTTCCTTTAGCTCTAAACCTTCAGGTCTAACCCTCTTAGCCATTTATTACCTCCCTAAAATTCAAGTCCGCCTTCCCTTGCACCTTCAGCAAGGGCTTTGATACGGCCGTGGTAAATAAAACCTCCACGGTCAAAAACCACCTTCTTGATACCCTTCTCAAGGGCCCTCTGGGCAATCAGCTTACCTACTTCGTAAGCTTCCTCGGTCTTTGTAAGCTCGGGCATACGAGGTCTGATTTCCTTATCAAGGGTTGAAGCGGAAACGAGAGTGATGCCCTTGGTATCGTCAATTATCTGAGCGTATATGTGCTTTAAGCTCTTGTAAACGGCGAGTCTGGGTCTTTCGGGAGTTCCGAAAATCTTCTTCCTGACTCTCCTGTGCTTCTTGGCTATCCTTTCACGTCTGGTTAACTTTGCCATCTTCTCTCCCCTTTTAAGGATTACTTCTTAGCAGACTTACCGGGCTTGAGAATAATCTTCTCGCCTCTGTACCTGATACCTTTACCCTTGTAAGGCTCAGGCGGCCTGAAGGAGCGGATTTCTGCCGCAACCTGACCGACTTTCTGCTTGTCAATTCCGCGAACGTAGATGTTGTTATCCCTGTCAACCTCTATCTGAATCCCCTCGGGAATTTTGTAGAGAACCGGGTGTGAGAAACCGAGGTGGAGCTCAAGGGTATCTCCCTTAACGAAAGCCCTATATCCGAGACCTTTAACCTCAAGGACCTTCTCAAAGCCCTTTGAGACGCCGATTACCATGTTGTTGATGAGAGCTCTCGTCGTTCCGTGAAGAGCCCTCATCTGCTTCTCGTCGTTGGGCCTTTCAACTATAACCTTGTTGTCCTCAACCTTAATTGTTAGCTTGGGGTTGAAGGTAAACTCAAGTTGCCCCTTAGGACCCTTAACGACAACGTGGTTTCCGGGCTTAACCTCAACAGTTACGCCCTGAGGTATCTCAACGGGAAGCCTTCCTATCCTTGACATCTTTCCACTCCTTCTGTGTTGGTTTTACCAGACGTAGCAGAGAACCTCTCCGCCTACGCCGAGCCTCCTGGCCTTGTAGCCGGGGATAATCCCCTTGTTCGTTGAGAGAATCGCCACTCCAAGGCCGGCCTTAACAAGTGGAATCTCGTCCTTACCGACGTAAATCCTCCTACCGGGCTTTGAAACCCTCTTAATCTCGTTAATAACCCTCTCCTTGTTGGGGCCGTACTTAAGGTGAACCCTGATTAACTTCTTCTTGTTCTCGGGGTTCTTGGCCCTCTTAAAGGGCTCTTCAATAATCTCGTAGTCCTTTATAAAACCCTCTTCCTTGAGGATTTTTGCAATAGCCTCGTTAACCTTAGAGTATGGAGCGTCGGTGTACTCCTTGTAAACGAGGTTTGCGTTCCTAATCCTCGTGAGGAAATCGGAAACAGTATCCATCATCATGGCTTCTCTACCCCTCTTACCGTTTTTTACCAGCTGGCCTTCTTAAGGCCGGGAATTTTACCCTGAAGTGCAAGGGTCCTGAAACAGAGCCTGCACATTCCGAACTCCCTTATGTACCCCCTCGGACGACCGCAGAGGGGACACCTGTTGTACTTCCTTACCTTGTACTTGGGCTCCTTCTGAGCTTTAACAATCAGAGCTTTCCTTGCCATAAACTCCTCCTGATTAATTACTTCCTAAATGGGAAACCGAGAGCTTCAAGGAGGGCCTTGGCCTCCTCGTCGGTCTCCGCGGTTGTAACGATTGTAATGTTCATTCCCCTGATTTTGTCAACTTTATCGTAGTCAATCTCGGGGAAGACGGTCTGCTCCTCAAGACCGAAGTTGTAGTTGCCCCTTCCGTCAAAGGACTTGGGGGAAAGACCTTTAAAGTCCCTCGTCCTGGGAAGGGCAATTGAAATCAGCCTGTCAAGGAATTCCCACATTCTGTCGCGCCTTAAGGTAACCTTGGCGCCGATGGGCATTCCCTTACGGAGCTTAAACCCCGCCTCTGAGCGCTTGGCCCTCCTAACGGAAGGCTTCTGACCGGTGATGAGAGCAAGGTCGTTCATTGCGTTCTCAAGCTCCTTAATGTTCTGAACGGCCTCGCCCACACCCATGTTAACCACGATTTTCTCAATCTTGGGAACTTCCATTACGTTCTTGTAGCCGAACTTCTTCATAAGGGCGGGAATTACTTCCTCTTTGTACTTCTGCTTTAACCTCGGAACGTACTTCTCCTCTGCCATAACTCCTCCTTAAAGGGCGGATTACCGACCCGCCTTCTGGGGTTTGCTGATTTCATCAATTACTTCGCCGGACTTCTTTGCGTAGCGAACCTTCTTGCCGTCAACAAACTTTATGCCGACCCTCGTAGGCTGGCCAGTCTTGGGGTCAACGAGCATTACGTTGCTGATGTGAATGGGAGCCTCCCTCTCAATAATTCCCCCTTCGGGGTACTTCTGGCTGGGGCGAAGGTGCTTCTTAACAATCCTTACGCCCTCAACTATAACCCTCTCTTCCTCGGGAAGGACCTTAAGGACCTTACCGACCTTTCCCTTGTCCTTCCCGGCTATGACCATAACCTTATCGCCGGCCTTTATCTTGAACTTTTTCTTCGCCATAGTCTGCTTCCTCCTTAAATAACTTCAGGGGCAAGGGTTGTAATCTTTGTGAACCCTTTCTGCCTTGCCTCCCTCGCAACGGGCCCGAGAATACGGGTTCCGAGGGGCTCTCCCTGCTTGTTGAGGAGAACGCAGGCATTGTCGTCAAATTTTATGTAGGTTCCGTCGGGACGCCTAACCTCTTTCTTCGTCCTGACAACTACGGCCCTGTAAACCTCTCCCTTCTTGGCCGTAGCGTTGGGAATGGCGTCCTTAACGGTAACCACTATCTGGTCACCGAGGGAGGCGTACTTCCTGTTTGAGCCTCCGAGGACCCTTATACACTGAACCCTCTTTGCTCCCGTGTTATCGGTAACATTAAGGTAGGTTTGAACCTGAATCATCTCCTCACTCCTTTACAAAAGGATTTACTCCTCTGGAGTCTCGGCTTCGCCGAGCTTCTTGGCCTTCTCAATAATTTCAACGACCCTCCACCTCTTGTGCCTTGAGAGGGGACGGGTCTCCATGATTTTTACGACGTCGCCGACCTGACACTGGTTAAGCTCGTCGTGGGCCATGTACTTCTTGGACTTCTTAACCCTCTTACCGTAGAGGGGATGACGGAACTCCCTGGTAACCCTTACGACGACGGTCTTGTCCATCTTATCGCTAACTACGACGCCGACCCTAACCTTTCTTCTGTTGAGCCTTTCTGCCATATCTTCCTCCGTTAAGCCTTAACGCCGCGCTCTCTAAGTATGGTTAAGATGCGGGCAATTTGACGCCTGGTCTTACGGATTTCCATGGGGTTTTCAAGCTGACCAAAGGCGTTCTTAAAGCGAAGTTTGAGGAGCTTCTCTTTGAGCTCAACTACCATCTTCTGGAGCTCCTCAGTTGACTTCTTCCTGAGCTCTTCAGTGTACTTTTTCATCGTTTACTCCTCACCAGCTGGAGTTTCTTCCCTCTTAACGATTCTGCACTTCATAGGGAGCTTATGGATAGCAAGCCTTAAGGCTTCCATTGCAACGTCTTCGGGAACTCCGGCAACCTCAAACATAATCCTGCCGGGAAGGACCTTTGCCACCCAGGTCTCAACGTTACCCTTACCTTTACCCATACGGGTTTCAAGGGGCTTCTTGGTGTAGGGCTTGTCGGGGAAAATCCTAATCCAGACCTTACCGCCCCTCTTCATCGTCCTGGTTATGGCAACCCTTGCAGCCTCAATCTGGTTGGTGGTAACGTAGTGAGGCTCAAGGGCCTGAATTCCGTAGTCGCCGAAGGCAAGCCTGTTTCCGCGGTAGGCCTTACCCTTCAGCCTACCCCTCTGCTGCTTCCTGTACTTAGTCCTCCTTGGCATTAACATGACTACTCACCTCTCGCCATCTCTTGTTTTACTTCCTTCTCAATCTTCTTAAGGAGCTCCTCGGTCTCGTCCTTGTAAACGTCACCCTTGTAAATCCAGACCTTTACGCCGATTACACCGTACTTAGTCTTGGCTATTGCAGTGCCATAATCTATGTCGGCGCGGATTGTCTGCAAAGGTACCCTTCCTTCCCTGTACCACTCTTTACGGGCCATGTCGGCACCGCCGAGCCTCCCGGCACACATTACCTTAATTCCCTTTGCGCCGGCCTTCATGGCGTCTGCAATAACCCTCTTCATGGCGCGCCTGAACGCCACACGGCGCTCTAGCTGCTGGGCAACGTTCTCTGCAACGAGCTGAGCGTTAAGCTGAGGGTACTTAACTTCCTCAATGTTAATCCGGACGCTCTTTCCAGTAAGCTCCTCAAGGAACCTTCTGAGAGCTTTTACCTCGGCTCCCTTCCTCGCAATGAGGAGACCGGGACGGGCAGCCCAAATCCTGATGTCAATCTTGTCAAGGGTTCTCTCAATGTCTATACGGGCGATTCCGGCGTGGTAGTACTTTTTCTTGATAAGGTCGCGGATTTTAAGGTCCTCGTGGAGGAAGTTAACGAACTTCCCCTTCTCCTTAACTACCCACTTAGACTCCCAATCCTTAGTAATTCCGAGTCTAAATCCGATAGGATGTACTTTCTGTCCCAAGGTTTACCCCCAAATTACTTTTTTGCTTCAGGTTTTCCTACCACTACGGTGATGTGGCAGGTTCTGCGCCTAATGATGTTGGCCCTACCCATAGCCCTGGGCTTTACCCTCTTCATGGTCGGGCCTTCATCAACGTAAGCCCTCTTAACGATGAGCTCTTCAGGGTCAAGCCCTTTCTGCTCGGCGTTTGCAATGGCGCTCTTTAAAACTTTCTCAACCATTCTTGCAGCTTTCTTAGGTGAGTTCTGGAGAATCGCAAGGGCCTGCTCTACGTGCTTGCCCCTTATGAGGTCAACTACGAGCCTAACCTTAGAGGCAGACATACGAGCCCTTCTCCAGATAGCCCTTGCCTCGGCCGGGGTCTCAAAGCCCCTTTCTCCCTGCTGGTAGTACTCTCTCTGCTCAACAGCCATCTTCTACCTCTCCTTACTTCTTCTTGGCAACTTTCTGTCCGGCGTGGCCGCGGAAAGTTCTGGTAAGGGAGAACTCTCCGAGCCTGTGGCCGACCATCTGCTCGGTTACGTAAACGGGAATGAACTTCTGGCCGTTGTAAACGGCAAAGGTGTGGCCAATAAACTCGGGCACTATTGTACATGCCCTATCCCACACCTTAATAACCTTCTTCTCGCCGGTCTCGTTCATCTTACGGACTTTCTTGAGTATCTTAGGGTTCACGTAGGGACCCTTTTTCAGTGAACGGCCCATTTAAACCTCCTACTTCTGATTACGGCGTTTAATGATGAACTTATCGGAGTACTTCTTGGAGCGCCTCGTCTTGTAGCCTTTGGTAGGCTGACCCCAAGGAGTAACGGGGTGCTTACCGAAAGTCCTACCCTCACCACCACCGTGGGGGTGGTCAACGGGGTTCATTGCAGTACCGCGAACTGTCGGCCTGATGCCGAGCCACCTTGAACGGCCGGCCTTACCGAGAACGATGTTCTCGTGGTCAAGGTTTCCTACCTGACCGATTGTAGCCATACAGTCAAGGTGAACGAGGCGGAGCTCTCCGGAGGGGAGCCTGAGCTGTGCGTAGTCTCCGACCTTACCCATAATCTGGGCAAAGGAGCCGGCTGCACGGGCAAGCTGTCCGCCCTTACCGGGTTTAAGCTCAACGTTGTGAACGATTGTACCTACGGGAATGTTCCTGAGGGGAAGGGCGTTTCCGACCTTAATCTCGGCGTCGGGGCCTGCAACTACGGTATCGCCGACCTTAAGCCCCTCGGGCCAGATGATGTAGCGCTTCTCACCGTCGGCGTAAACTAAGAGAGCAATCCTCGCAGAGCGGTTGGGGTCGTACTCAATTGCGGCCACTTTAGCAGGAACGCCGATTTTATCGCGCCTAAAGTCAATAATCCTGTAGCGGCGCTTGTGTCCGCCACCCTTGTGGCGGCAGGTAATCCTACCCTGGTTGTTCCTGCCGGTTCCCCTTACAAAGCCGACGGTAAGGGACTTCTCGGGCTCGGTCTTTGTAATCTCCGCAAAGTCTGAAACCGTCATAAAACGCCTTGAAGGCGTGTATGGTTTAAACCTCTTAATTCCCATTTCTAACTCCTCTTACCTTAGAGTTTCTCAAGGTCAATCTCGTAGCCGGGCTTTAAGGTAACTACGGCCTTCTTCCAGTCCTTCTTCCTACCGCGGAAGAGCCTGATACCCTTCCTCTTACCCTTAACTATCATGGTGTTAACTTTCTCAACCTTAACGCCGAAAATCCTCTCAACTGCCTCTTTGATTTCCGGCTTGGTGGCGTCCATTGCAACTTCAAAGGTTACCTTTGTAATCTTCTTGGGCTCCTTGGTTTTGGAGCTCTTTACCTCAAGGTTCGCAAGCCTTACGCTCTTCTCGGTAATCACAGGGCGCAGGATTATATCATAGGGAGTTTTCATGACAGCCTCTCCTCTATTTTGGGTAGGATTGACTTAAATACTACGCACTTGTCGTAGCAGAGAACGTCGTAAACGTTGAGTCCCTCAACGGGAAGAACCTTAACGTTGGGAAGGTTCCTGAATGAGAGATAAGTGTTCTCGTCAAGCTCGGCAGGAACTACTAAGAGAACTTTGGCGTTCTCAAGGCCGAGGTTCTTGAGGAACTCAACTGCCTGCTTAGTCTTGGGCTTCTCAAAGGAGAAGTCCTCAACTACGATGAAGTTGCCCTCCTGAATCCTTCCGGCAATAACGCTCTTAAGGGCAACCTTCCTTACCTTCTTGGGGAGGTTGTAGGAGTAGTCCCTGGGCTTGGGGCCGTGGACTACGCCGCCGCCGACCCACTGGGGAGCTCTGATTGAACCCTGCCTTGCCCTACCGGTGTGCTTCTGGGGCCAGGGCTTCCTTCCGCCTCCCCTTACTTCGCCGCGGGTCTTGGTGGAGTGGGTTCCCCTTCTCCTCTTGGCAAGCTGCCACTTAACGGTCTCCCAAACTGCGTGCTTCTTTATGGGAGCGTTTGCAATCTCATCCTTTATCTCTACAGTACCGGCTTCCTGGTTCTGCAGGTTTACTACCTTAATCTCCATTTCTCACCCCTTACTTTCCTTTAACTATTACGAGGCCTCCCTTGTGTCCGGGAACGGCACCCTTTACAAGGAGGAGGTTCCTCTCAGGGATAACGTCAACAATCTCAAGGTTCTTGACCGTCACGGTCTCGTTTCCGTAGTGACCGGCCATCCTCTTACCTTTGTGAACCCTTCCGGGGTCTGCACAGGCCCCTATTGAACCGGGTCCCTCGTGGAAGTCTGAACCGTGGGAGCGCCTACCACCACCGAAGCCGTGCCTCTTGTGGTAGCCGGCAAATCCCCTACCCTTTGAGGTACCGGTTACATCAACCTTCTCACCGGGCTTAAAGATATCTACGGTTATCTTGTCTCCGATTGAGTACTGCTCAATGTTGTCAAACTTAACTTCCCTGAGCCACCTCGTGGGCTTAATACCGGCCTTCTTAAAGTGGCCGAGGAGAGGCTTGGGAAACTTGCTCTCGGCCTTATTCTTCTCCATAAAGCCGAGCTGAAGGGCGCTGTAGCCGTCCCTCTCGGGAGTCCTTTTCATAACAACGGTACAGGGTCCGGCCTCTATAACGGTAACGGCTATAGCCTTTCCGTCTTCGGTAAAGACTTGAGTCATACCGACTTTTCTACCGAGGATACCTTTCATCACTTCACCTCTTAATCAAGCTTTATCTCTACATCAACACCGGCGGGAAGCTTGAGGTCCATAAGAGCTTCCACGGTTTGAGGTTTGGGGTTTTTAATGTCAAGAAGTCTTCTGTGCTTCCTGATTTCAAACTGCTCCTGAGAGTACTTGTATTTGTGGGGAGAGCGGATAACGCTCCACCAGGAGCGCTTTGTGGGAAGAGGTATAGGGCCGGCGACGATTGCGCCGGTCCTCTTAACCGTATCAATAATCTCCTGAACAGACCTGTCAAGGAGCCTGTGGTCGTAAGCTGTTAGCTTTATCCTAATGCGGTCCTGAGCCATAACTACCCCTCTCTAATTAGTCAAGAATTTCGGTAACAACGCCTGCACCGACAGTCCTACCACCCTCACGGATAGCAAACCTGAGTCCTTCCTCAATAGCTACAGGCTTTAAAAGCTCTACCTCAAAGGTAACGTTATCTCCGGGCATTACCATCTCTACGCCTTCAGGTAGCTTAACCTTCCCTGTTACGTCTGTAGTCCTGAAGTAGAACTGGGGCTGGTAGCCGTTAAAGAACGGCGTGTGCCTTCCTCCTTCCTCCTTGGACAGAATGTAAACTTCAGCCTTGAACTTCTTGTGGGGCTTAATGCTGCCAGGCTTAGCAAGTACCATTCCACGCTCTACTTCGTCCTTTGCCACTCCCCTAAGAAGCACTCCGATGTTGTCTCCCGGGAGAGCTTCGTCAAGTACTTTCCTGAACATCTCTATTCCGGTCGCTACTGTCTTGAGGGGCTCTTCCCTCAGTCCTACGATTTCTACTTCGTCTCCTACTTTCAGGGTTCCACGCTCTACCCTTCCGGTTACAACTGTTCCGCGTCCGGAGATTGTGAAGACGTCCTCTATCGGCATGAGGAAGGGCTTGTCTACTTCCCTTACAGGCTCAGGTACGTACTCGTCAAGGGCCTTTACAAGCTCGTAAATAGGCTGGCACCACTCACAGTCGGGTGAAGTGCACTCAAGGGCCTTAAGAGCAGAGCCTTTGATTACGGGTACTTCGTCTCCGGGGTAGCCGTACTCAGAGAGAAGTTCCCTAACTTCAAGCTCAACGAGCTCAAGAAGCTCTTCGTCGTCTACCATGTCTACTTTGTTGAGGAATACTACAATTGCGGGAACGTTAACTTGCCTTGCAAGGAGTACGTGCTCCCTCGTCTGGGGCATCGGGCCGTCTGCTGCGGAGACTACGAGAATCGCTCCGTCCATCTGAGCCGCACCGGTAATCATGTTCTTGATGTAGTCTGCGTGGCCGGGGCAGTCTACGTGGGCGTAGTGGTACTTGTCAGATTCGTACTCTACGTGGGCTGTTGCGATTGTAATTCCCCTTTCCCTCTCTTCGGGGGCTTTGTCAATCTGGTCGTAGGAGACTTCCTGGGCCTTACCCTGAAGTGCAAGGCAGTGGGTGATTGCTGCTGTTAGGGTTGTTTTTCCGTGGTCAACGTGGCCGATTGTTCCCACGTTCTTGTGGGGCTTCGTCCTTTCAAACTTCTGCTTTGCCATCTCTATCCTCCTGAATAGCCGTATTGGTTTTTAAAAGACCTACTCTTGCAGGCTGGAATTATATGCAAAGAGCTCAAAATGTAAAGAGTATAAAAAGCCCCCCGAAGGGGGCTCAAGTTATTACTTGTTCCTTTCGCCGATTATCTGCTCGGCAACATTTGGAGGAACTTCCTCGTAGTGGCTGAACTTCATTATGTAGGTCGCACGGCCCTGAGTCATTGAGCGAAGGTCGGTTGCGTATCCGAACATCTCTGCAAGGGGAACGAGAGCTCTAATAACCTGAGCGTTTCCGCGGGCCTCCATTCCCTGAACCCTACCGCGCCTCTTGTTGAGGTCGCCGATTACGTCTCCCATGAACTCCTCGGGAGTTGTAACCTCAACCTCCATTATGGGCTCAAGGAGAACGGGGTTGGCCTTCTTGGCGCCTTCTTTAAAGGCGATTGAGCCGGCAATCTTGAAGGCGAGCTCCGAAGAGTCAACCTCGTGGTACGAACCGTCAAAGAGGGTAACCTTGATGTCGGTCATCGGGTAGCCGGCAACTACTCCGGTCTCCATAGCCTCCCTTACGCCGGCCTCAACTGCGGGGATGTACTCCTTCGGAACAACACCGCCCTTAATTGTCTCATGGAACTCAAAGCCCTTACCCCTCTCAAGGGGCTCAATCTTGAGCCAGACGTGTCCGTACTGACCGCGACCACCTGTCTGCTTGATGAACTTACCTTCCTGGGTAACTTCGCTCTTGATTGTCTCCCTGTAGGCAACCTGAGGCTTACCTACGTTAACCTCAACGCCGAACTCACGCTTTAAACGGTCAACGATAATCTCAAGGTGGAGCTCTCCCATACCGGAGATGATTGTTTGCCCTGTTTCGTGGTCGGTAGAGACCCTAAATGAGGGGTCTTCCTTAGCAAGCTTCTGAAGGGCAATTGATAGCTTTTCCTGGTCGGCCTTCGTCTTGGGTTCAACGGCAATAGAGATAACGGGCTCTGGGAACTCCATGGCCTCAAGGAGAATCGGGTGCTCAGGGTCACAGAGGGTATCACCGGTGTAGGTCTCCCTGAGACCGACGGCCGCGGCGATGTCTCCGGCACCGAGAACCGGAATCTCCTCACGCTTGTTCGCGTGCATACGGAGAATCCTTGCAAGCCTCTCCTTCTTATCCCTCGTAGCGTTGTAGACGTAGGAGCCGGACTCCATTAAACCTGAGTAGACCCTGATGAAGGTAAGCTGACCTACGTAAGGGTCGGTAAGAATCTTAAAGGCAAGTGCCGCAAAGGGTGCATCGTAGGAAGCAGGCCTCTCCTCTTCCTCTCCGGTCTTGGGGTTGACTCCCTTAACAGGAGGAATGTCAAGGGGAGAGGGGAGGTAGTCAACGATTGCGTCAAGGAGGGGCTGAACACCTTTGTTCTTAAAGGCAGAACCGCAGAGCATCGGGAAGAACTTGAGCTCAATTGTACCCTTCCTGAGGGCGGCCTTAATCTCGTCTTCGGTAATCTCCTCGCCCTCAAGGTACTTCATCATTATCTCTTCATCAATATCGGCAATGGCCTCAAGCATCTTCTCACGCCACTCTTCGGCCAAGTCCTTGAGCTCCTCGGGAATCTCCTCGTAGTGGTACTTGGCACCGAGGGTCTCCTCTTCCCAGATGATTGCCTTCATGGTAATAAGGTCAACTACTCCTTTAAACTCGTCCTCGGCACCAATCGGGATTTGAACGGGAACCGGCTTTGCTCCGAGCTTCTCCTCAACGTCCGCAACTACCTTAAAGAAGTCGGCACCGATTCTGTCCATCTTGTTGACGAATATGATACGGGGAACCCTGTACTTGTCAGCCTGACGCCAGACAGTCTCTGTCTGTGGCTGAACGCCGCCGACGGAGCACAGGATTGTTACTGCACCGTCAAGAACCCTTAGAGAACGCTCAACTTCAATGGTAAAGTCAACGTGTCCGGGAGTGTCAACGATGTTAATCCGGTGGTCTCTCCAGAAGCAGGTGGTCGTAGCGGAGGTAATTGTAATACCCCTCTCCTTCTCCTGCTCCATCCAGTCCATCTCGGCCGCACCCTCGTGAACTTCACCGATTTTGTGGATACGGCCGGTGTAGTAAAGAATACGCTCGGTAGTTGTAGTTTTACCGGCGTCAATGTGGGCGATGATTCCTATGTTCCTAACCTTTTCAAGGGGAACTTTAATCTTCTTTATAAGTGCCTGCTGCTTGCTCAAGGCGTCCTCCTGAATTGCTGTTAATTACCACCTGTAGTGGGCAAAGGCCTTGTTGGCCTCGGCCATCTTGTGGGTGTCCTCCTTCTTCTTGAAGGCACCACCCCTCTCGTTGTAGGCGTCAATAATTTCGTTTGCAAGCTTATTTACCATTCCGCGCTCAGAACGAGCACGTGCAGCGTCCACGAGCCACTTAAGGGCAAGGTGCATCTGCCTTCTCTCATTAACTTCCATGGGAACCTGGTAGGTTGCACCACCAACACGGCGTGGACGTACTTCCATTAAGGGCTTTACGTTCTCTACTGCCTTGTGGAAGACCTTAAGGGGGTCTTCTCCTAACTTCTCCCTGATGATGTCAAAGGCCCCGTAAACGATTTTCTCGGCTTTGCTCTTCTTGCCGTCCTTCATAACCTTGTTTATGAGCTTTGCTACGAGCTTGTCGCCGTAAACGGGGTCTGGGAGAATTTCCCTCGGTGGAACCGGTCCTTTCCTGGGCATCGCTTTCCTCTCCTAATTATTTTTTCTCCTTAGGTCTCTTTGTTCCGTACTTAGAACGGGACTGTCTTCTTCCCTCAACTCCGGCAGCGTCAAGGGCTCCACGGATTATCTTGTACCTAACACCCGGAAGGTCCTTAACCCTTCCGCCCCTTACAAGAACAACCGAGTGCTCCTGAAGGTTGTGGCCGATACCGGGAATGTAGGCGGTAACTGAGATTCCGTTTGAGAGCCTTACCCTTGCAACCTTACGCAGAGCAGAGTTAGGCTTCTTAGGTGTAGTCGTGAAAACCCTTACGCAGACTCCCCTCTTCTGAGGGTTGCCCTGTAGAGCAGGGGCTTTTGAGCGCTTGACCTTCTTCTCGCGCCCCTTCCTAACCAGTTGGTTAATCGTGGGCATACTACTCCTCCTGATATAGTTTGACGGGCTGAATATAAGCAAAGGGAGAAGAGTTTGTCAAGGAAAATAATAGGGAGAAAAGGAGGGAGGGCAAGGGAGGGAGCTCCCCCCTAATCACACACCACTTCTCTTAGACTTCCTTCTCTCAAGCCTGTTCAAGGCCTCAATAAAGGCAAGGGCAGAGGCCCTGACAATGTCGGGGTCAACTCCCCTTCCGCTGACCCTGAAGCCGTTTCCCTCAATCGTGACGAACACCTCTGCAAGGGCGTCAGTTCCAGCAGTTAAAGCCCTAATCTTAAAGTCCCTCAGCTGAACTTCATCTCCGATTGAGAGGGCATTCTTTATTGCTTTATAAGTTGCGTCAACGGGTCCGTTTCCGACGGCAAGTCCCAACTTCTCCCCTTGGGGAGTCGCTATTTTAACGGTGGCAGAGGGGATTATTCCCTCCCCGCTTACCGCCTGATTGTAGAGGAGCCGATAGGTCTTCTCCTTAGCTCCCTCAAGGCCCTCAACTATAAGCTCAACGTCAACATCGTAAATCTCCTTCTTCCTTGAGGCAAGCTCCTTAAACTTCCTGAAGGCCTCCTCAAACTTTTCGGGAGAGAGCTCCACCCCCATCTCCTCAAGCTTCTTCTTAAAGGCGTGCCTTCCCGAGTGCTTACCGAGAACTATCTTGCTCTCGGTTAAGCCGATGTCCGAAGGCCTCATAATCTCGTAGGTTTCGGGGCACTCAAGGACGCCGTGCTGGTGAATTCCAGACTCGTGGGCAAAGGCGTTATCGCCGACAATGGGCTTGGTTTTGGAAATCAGAACTCCGGTTAACCTGCTGACAAGCTGTGAGGTCTTGTAAATCTGCTTGGTGTCAATATCGGTGTAGACGGGAAACTGGTCGGGGCGAACTTTAATTGCCATAACTACTTCCTCAAGGGCGGCGTTCCCGGCCCTCTCGCCGATTCCGTTTATAGTGCACTCAACCTGACGGGCTCCGGCCTTAACGGCCATGAGGGAGTTTGCAGTTGCAAGGCCGAGGTCGTTGTGGCAGTGGACGCTTATAATTGCCCTGTCTATGTTGGGGACATTCTCCCTGATGTAGAGGATTTTCTCGTACCACTCGTCGGGAACGGCGTATCCAACCGTGTCGGGAATGTTTACGACCTGAGCTCCGGCCTCTATAACGGCCTCAATAACCTCACACAGGTACTTAAGGTCTGTCCTTCCGGCATCTTCGGCCGAAAACTCAACTTCCGCCCTTCCCTCACTTACCTCTCTAATCAGCTTAACCGCCTCAACGGCCCTCCTTAAGGCCTCCTCACGGCTCATCTTCAGTTTGTACTTAAGGTGAATGTCGGAAGTGGCTATAAAGGTGTGAATCCTTACCTTGTGCCCCTCTTTTAGGGCCTCCCAGGCGGTCTTTATGTCAAGCTCAACAGCCCTTGCAAGGGAGCAGACGGTTGAGTTCTTAACCTCTTTAGCAATCCTCCTAACCGCCTCAAAGTCTGCCGGAGAGCTAACTGCAAAACCGGCCTCTATAACGTCAACGCCGAGCCTTTCAAGCTGCTTGGCTATCTGAACCTTTTCGTCAACGGTTAGGTTAACACCCGGGGTCTGCTCACCGTCCCTCAGGGTCGTATCAAAGATGTACAGCTTTTCCCTTTCCAAGGCGGCCTCCAACTGCAAACTATTTGCAATTAAACTTATGGCGGGGAGCTCCCAAATTCAACCCACTAATTCTACTTAAAAAGGCTCCCTTAAAGGTCAGAAAAAGTCCCTTTATCCCGTTAGTATAAGTCAGGAAGCTCAGAAGGAGGCAGAGAAGTTGAACCAATTTATGAGGAAGTGTACCGACAAAAGCCAGGAGCTCCTTCTCAAGGAGAGGTTCTGGAGGAGGAAGTTCTGGCTCAGAGAGCTCCCGGAAAAGAAGCTAAGAGAGCTCCTTGGCGAGCTTAAAGGTAAGTTTAACCTCTTTATCAGCTCCCAGTCAACAAGGGAGAAGGAGAGGGTAGATAAGGTCTTAATTACCGATAAAGAGGGAAAGAGAGTAGGCCTTATCTCGGTTAACAGGGAGTGCTCTCTCCTGAGCGACAGGTTCTTTCTAGTAGTCCTGACAATGGCGCCGGTAGAGGCGGCAAGGGAGGTTGAGGAGCTCCTTAAGGAGCGGCTAAAAGAGTTCCTCATGAGCGAGTTCTCGGTAAGGCTCTCATTCTACAACCAGTGGGGACAGAACCCGGAGTACTCCCTCCTGCCGGAAGAGTTCAGAAGGGGAATTGAGCCCGATTTCTTCTACGGAATTGAGCCCCGCTCGTTGGCCGAGAGCTTCTTTACATCGCCCCAGAGCCTCTTAATCCTCTTCGGCAGGCCGGGAACGGGAAAGAGCAAGTTAATCCAGTACCTCCTCTCAAGAGCTCCGGAAGTTTACGAAAGGGGAGTTGAGGTTCTCGTGCTGAAAGGGGTTGAGGCCCTGAGGGAGGCAGCCTCAGACCTTCACACCTTTCTCTACTACGACGTAGTCGTGATGGACGACATTGAGCTGACGAGCCTAAAAAGGGGTGAAGACGAGGACGTTACCGGCTTTATCTCAACCCTCCTGTCGGCAACCGACGGCTTTATACCCAAAAGGGTAAAGGTAATAATCAGCACAAACCAGCCCTTTAAAGAGATTGACCCGGCCCTCTTAAGACCGAGCAGGCTCTTTGACATCTTGGAGCTGAAGGAGATAGACAGGGAGTACTTTGAGGAGCTCCTAAAGAAACAACCGGAGCTTGAGAGGGTTAAGCACCTCTTTAAAGAGAGGGAAACCATTCCGATAGCCCAGCTCCTTGAGGAGCTCAAGGGGAGGGATAGGAGAACCTACCTTAAGGGAAAGGGGATTTCAAAGAGGGAGGAGAGCTACAGCCGAAATCTCGGCTTTTAAGGAGCTCTCCCCCTCACTCCCAAAAGCTTTATAAGAATTACTCCCGTAACAAATCCGCCGATGTGGGCAAACCAGGCAACCCCTCCCATTGAGAGGTGGGTGGCGGAAACCATGGCGCTGATAAACTGCATCATAAACCAAGCAGCAATCCAGACCAGAGCCGGAACGGCAACTACGTCAACGAGGAAGAAGATAAAAATTAGGGTTATTATCTGAGCCCTCGGGAAAAGAACCGCGTAGGCTCCCAAAACTCCGCTTATTGCCCCGGAAGCCCCGATTAGCGGAATTAAAGAGTTAGGGTAAACGAGGGCCTGGATAAGGGCGGCAACGATACCGCAAAGGGTATAGAAGATAAAGTACTTCAACTTGCCCAGCCTGTCCTCAACGTTATCGCCGAAAACCCACAAAAAGAGCATATTCCCGAGAATGTGCATCCATCCTCCGTGGAGGTACTGGTAGGAAACGAGGTTGCCGTAGGGGGTCAGGGGGTCGGGAGGGGGAACGTCAACCCCGTGGGTAATCTCGTAGGGGATAACGGCGAACATTGAGATAAATACTTCCCTTAACTCCGGGGGAAGGATAACCTCGTATAGGAAGACGGAAAAGCAGGCAACAATGATTAAAATCGTTACTACCGGAGTCGTCCTGCTGGGATTAATGTCCTTTAAGGGTATCAACTCCTACTCCTCAGCCGGTACTTCCGAAGCCCCCTTCTCCCCTGAGGGTAGGGTCTAAACTTTCAACCTGCCTGCCCTCAAGGGGGAAGAAGCGTCGGGGAATTAACTGAACGGCCCTCCAGGGGAGCTCCGGCTCCCGTGCATCGGGATTAACCTTTATGAGGGGAACCTTTATAGTCCCCCTGTAGGTCATGTCTATTATTCCTACCGAGTTGGCAAGGATAAAACCGCTCTTAAAGATTGATGAGCGGGGAACGAGGTCAAAGTAGTAACCCGGAGGGGGAGAAACCCTAACTCCCGTATCAAAGAAGTAGAGGTTCCCCTCTTTTTTAATGAGCTTTACAAGGTGGAGGTCAAAGCCGCTGTCCGAGACTCTCTTTTTAAAGGGAGGGAGAGCTCTCTCCTCTAAAGAGTACTCAAAGAAGGTCCTCTCCCAGTCGCTTCCGGCTATGAACTTTAGGAACTTCTCAAAGAAGAGCTCCGAGCGCTCCTCACCTCCCTCATCGTAAAGGGCGTGGAGGAGGAGGTTAGCCCCCTCTCCGGTAAAGTAGAAACCATCCTGCGTTTCGCTGGGGTTAAAGGGCGCCAGGAGTTCGGCCAACTCCTTCTCAAAACCCTTTAACTTCGGAACGTAGAGAGCTCCCTCCCCCAAGACTCCGCCGGCCTCAAGAAGGCCTCTTACGAAATCAAGGTTAACTTCATCAACCTGAGGAAGGGATGGGAGGGTGAGGGTAAAGGAGCTCCCTTTCCTCTTTAAGTGCCCTCCCAAAAGGGACTGGAGCTTAACGGCAACGTCAAGGAACCTCTCGTCAAACTCAATAACCTTTCCCCTATAAAGAACCCAGGCAGCCGCCCAGCTACTCATTTCCCTTCTCCGGCTCGGAGTAGAAGCCTCCCTGCTCCCTTAGTCTCTTCTCCTCCTCAGGTGTAACGTCTATACGGCTGAGCTTGGGTCTGCCAAGCTGGTCAAACTCAACGATTTTAACGGGTATAACGTCAGAGACCTTAATGTGCTCAAAGATGTTCTCCCTTACCTCCGGCGGGAGTTTGGAGATGTGAATAAGGCCGACCTTACCCGGAGCAAGCTCAACGAAGGCCCCGTAGTTCTCAACCCTCGTCACCTTTCCGAGGTAAGTGTTCCCTACTGCAAGGTCTTTAGTAACGTCCTCAATCATCTTAAGGGCCTGAGCGGCAGCATCCTCAGACGGAGCCGAGACGAGAACCGTTCCGTCCTCCTTAATTGTTATTTTAACGCCGGCCTTATCTATTATGGCCTTAATTGTCTTACCGGAAGGACCGATAAGGTCCCTGGTCTTCTCAGGCTCAATCTTAGTAGTAACAATTCTCGGAGCGTACTGGGAAATCTCCTTCCTGGGCTGGCTTATAACCTCGTCCATCTTGTCAAGTATGTAGAGCCTTCCCTTTCTTGCCTGCTCAAGGGCCGTTGAGAGGACTTCTCTGCTTATTCCCTTAACCTTCAAGTCCATCTGAATTGCGGTAACGCCCTTCCTCGTTCCGGCTACCTTAAAGTCCATGTCTCCGAGGTGGTCTTCGTCTCCGAGAATGTCAGACAGGACGACAAACTTATCTCCCTCCATAATCAGCCCCATGGCTATACCGGCAACCTGGGCTTTTATAGGAACGCCGGCGTCCATGAGGGAGAGTGAGCCGCCGCAGACGGTAGCCATAGAAGAGGAGCCGTTTGACTCCAAGATGTCTGAAACAACCCTGATAACATAGGGGAACTCCTCTTCGGGAGGAATAACAGGCGCAAGTGCCCTCTCTGCCAGAGCTCCGTGTCCGATTTCCCTCCTTCCGGGTCCCCTGAGGGGTGAAATCTCGCCGACGGAGAAGGGAGGGAAGTTGTAGTGGAGCATAAACCTCTTCTGCTCTTCGGGTAAAAGCCCTTCAACTACCTGATACTCCTCGGGAGTTCCGAGGGTGGTCGTAACGAGGGCCTGAGTCTGACCCCTCGTAAAGAGGGCCGAGCCGTGAGCCCTGGGAAGGAGACCTACTTCAATTGAAATAGGCCTTATTTCGTCGGGCTTCCTTCCGTCAATCCTTACGCCCCTTTCAAGAACCATCTTCCTTACAAACTCTTTCTCGGCCTCGTTAAAGGCTTCTTTGGCAAGGTGGTGCTCCTCTTCGGGAATGTTAAGCTCTATGAGCATGAGCTCCTTGAGCTCTCTTAACTTCTCACGGCGCTCGTGCTTGTCGGGAATTGTGACAATGGGCTCAATCCTCTCAAAGACCCACTTCTTGATTTTCTCTTTCGTCTCCTCGTCAAGTGAGGGAGCAACAAACTCGTACTTGGGCTTTCCTGCAAGCTGGCGAAGCTCTTCTTGAGCCTTAACTATCTTCTTTATCTCCTCGTGGGCAAGCATGATTGCGTCAAGGACTTCCTCCTCGGGAACCTCTTTAGCTCCCCCCTCAACCATAACTACAGCGTCCTCGGTTCCCGAGACTACAAGGTTGATGTCTGCACTCTGGAGCTCCTCGTAAGAGGGGTTAATCTTCCACTGGCCGTCAACCCTTGCAACCCTTACGGCTCCGACGGGCTTCTCAAAGGGAATTCTTGAAATGTGGAGGGCAGCGGAGGCTCCGTTAATTGCTAAAACAGCCGGGTCGTTCTCCTGGTCGGCTGAGATTACAAAGGCAATTACCTGAACGTCATTCCTGAAACCCTTGGGGAAAATCGGCCTGATTGAGCGGTCTGTAACCCTTGCCTTTAAAACTTCCTCGTCGCTCGGTTTGCCCTCCCTCTTTATGAAACCTCCGGGAATCTTACCTGCGGCGTAGGCCCTCTCCCTGTATTCAACTAAGAGGGGGAAGAAGTCTATGTCCTCCCTCGGTTCTTCACTCATAACGGCCGTAACGAGAACCATAGTATCGCCCTGTGAAACGAGAACGGCGCCGTCGGCCTGTTTGGCCAGCTTTCCCGTCTGAAAGCGCATAGGCCGTCCGCCAACTTCAACTGCAACTTCGGATATCGGCATAGAAAACCTCCGGTAATTGTGTTTTTATTAAAGAATTTAATACAGAACAGAGGAATAATATCACAGGGAGGGGATAAGGAGGGAAGGAAGAGAAAGGGGCGGAGCGCCCCGAAATTTACTTCCTGAGACCGAGTTTAAGGACGATATTCCTGTACCTGTTGAAGTCCTTCTCCTTGAGGTACTTGAGGAGCTTCTTCCTGCGTCCTACGAGCCTCTGAAGGGCCCTTTTGTTGTAGTTGTCGTGCTTGTGCTCCTTAAAGTGCTCGGTAAGGTTCTTAATCCTCTCTGTAAGGATTGCAATCTGAACTTCCGGAGAGCCGGTGTCCTTCTCGTGGAAGCCGTACTTCTTAACGATTTCCTGCACTACGTCCTTATCCAGTGGCATCTAAGACCTCCCATTACTGTTTCACCGGTGGCAAAAGGCAAGTGGAAATTTATCAAAGGGAGAGTGGTTTGTAAAGTGGTCAGGGGGAGAATTCCTCTTTAATCCTCAGGAGACTCTCAATGAGCTCTGCGCAGGTTTTACTCCTCATAACGGCGTCGTTAAGCCTTGCTTTACCTCTTATTCCCTTAAAGAGCTGAGTTACGTGGGCCTTAATTACCCGGCACGCCCTCTCCCTATCAAAGAACTCCCACATCAGAGAGATCTCCTTCAGAATAAAGTCAACCCTCTCGGACAGGGGAACCTCAATGTCCCTCTTTTCCCTATACTCTTTAAATATCCACGGGTTTGAAACCGCAGCCCTTCCCACCATAACCCCGTCGCAGCCGCTCTCCTCAAACTTCTCGTTAATCTCTCTCCAGCTCCTGATGTCTCCGCTGCCTATCACGGGGACGCTCCCTGCCATCTCTTTCAAATCTTTAACCCTTTTCCAGTCGGCCACTCCGGTAAAGCCCTGATTTGCGGTTCTTGCGTGGAGAGCAATTGCAGAGACTCCGGCAGAGAGGAGGTTTTCGGCTATCTCCTCTAAGTTATCCTCGTAAAAGCCCAGCCTTATCTTAGCAGTAACGGGAACGCCGTAGGGTTTAAGGGTTTTAACCGTCTCCTCAACTATCTTTCCCATCTCCTTCGGGAACTGGAGGAGGTAGCCCGCGGCCTTCGCCTTTAAGACCTTCTTAACCGAGCAGCCGAAGTTTATGTCTATCGCATCGGGGCGGTACTTTTTAACGAGGATTTCAGAGGCCCGAGCGATTTCCTCGGGGTTCCTTCCGTAAACCTGAAGGTGAATCGGGCGCTCCAAATCGGTAAAGTAGGAGAGCTCCCTCTCGTCTCCTCTATAGATAATCCCGGTTGCGTTCATGAGCTCCGAGTAGGTTCTGTCGGCACCGAGCTCCCTTGCAAGGCGTCTGAAGGCCGAGTGGGTGTAGCCCGCCATCGGAGCTAAGATTACCTCCTTTTCTATCCTCAACACCTATCCCCCTAAACCGCAAGCCTTAATCCGAGCCTCTTTGCATAGGAGTAAACTTCTTCAAACTCCTCAGGGGTAATTCTCCTGCAGATTTCGGGGTAGTCGCAGGCCTTGTAGTAGGGGTAGTACTGCTCCATAACGTTGGTGTAGGTATTCCTCCCGAGGTTCTCTGCTATCCACTTTAAAACTCTTTTACTGTCTTCAGTCCAGCTCGGCATTACGAGGTGCCTTACTATCAATCCCTTAGTCGCTATCCCGTACTCGTTTACCTCAAGGTCGCCGACTTGACGGTGCATCTCAAGGAGGGCATCCTGAACAACCTCGGGGTAGTCGGGGGCTTTGAGGTATTTTGCGGCAAACTCAGGGCTTAAGGTTTTAAAGTCGGGCATGTATATCTGGACAAGGCCTCGGAGCTCCCTTAAAACCTCTACACTCTCGTAGCCTCCGCAGTTGTAGACTATCGGCAGTTTTAAGCCTCTCCTCCTTGCCTCTTCAACCGCCGCAAAAATCTGGGGAACCTGATGGGTAGGGGTAACGACGTTAACGTTGTGGCAGCCCCTCTCCTGAAGGTGGAGCATTATGTCGGCAAGGTCTGAAACCGAGATGTACTCCCCCTCCATAAGGTGAGAAATCTGGTAGTTCTGACAGAAGACGCAGCCGAGGTTACAGCCGGTAAAGAAAATCGTTCCGCTTCCACCGAAACCGACTAAGACCGGCTCCTCGCCGAAGTGGGGTCCGAAGGAGGAAACCATTGGTTTATCAGAGACTTTACAAAAGCCAACTTCTCCCTCTCTCCTCTTTGAGAGGCACTCCCTCGGGCAGAGCCTACAGGGGGAGATGTAGGAGTAGAGCTCTTTAATTTTCCCTTCCATAACTAAACCGCCTGAATGTGTTTTAAGAACATTGTGGCGAAGGAGCCCTTGGGCAGGAAGAAGTGGCCGTATTTTCCTATAACTTTGAAATCTCTCACCAGAACGTAGCTCATTCTGTAGTCTCCCTTTATGCCAAGGGCCCTCAGCCCCTCCAAAACATCCTTCAGGGTAAAACCCTCACCCTTTAAAACCTCTTCGTAATAGGCTTCAGAGTCAAGAAGCTTCTTTTTGTAGCCGAGAATAGTCCAGAACTTGGGGAGCTCTGAGAACTCCTCCTCCAACCCCTCGGGAATAAAGAACTTCTCTCCTCCGTCAACCAAGTAGTAGCCTCCGAACCTCTCCTTTAGGTAGAGTTCCAAACTCCTGTTCCACAGGTAGGAGAGGTAGGAATCAAGGAGGAAGTTTTCAATCCACTTAAGCCTTCTCCTCGGCCTTTTAAGGAGTTTCCTTAGGAGCTCCCTTCCCCTCTCCCTGTTTCCCGAAACCCTCTGAACGTCGTAGTAATTGATAAACACTCCTCTCTCCTTAACGGGAAAGCCGGAAAGGTTAACGACAAACCTGTTCCCTTTAAGCTGGCCGATTTTCACCTTCCTGCGGATTCTCTTTAAAAACTTGAGGGCAAACCACTTCTCACCGTCGGAGTTTGAAATAAAGTCTCCGAGAAAATCGGAGGAGGAGACCTTCTGAAAGGTAAGGGCGAACCTGTCCTTCATTCCGGCGTAGGAGAGGTTGAAGGCCTTCGCCAGCTCCTTCGTCGTGTAGTTTCTCTTGGCAAGGAGGTAGAGGTAGTACTCTCCTCTCTCGTCCTCCTCAAAGTCGCTAACCTCTTTAACAATGAAGTCTTCGGGTCTTTTCCTCTTCCAAGAAAACTCAACTTCTCTCAACCTTACCTCCTAAGTAGAAGGAGCCGGTTAAAACCGCAGGCTCTCTAAACTCGTTCAGTTTAACAGTCTCAAGCTCTCCCCCTTTAATTCCTAACTTGCCGGCGGCCTTTAGGAGCTCCACCGCCGACAGACCCCGGGGAGGAGGAAGTGAAACGGCGTAGAACCTCCCCCCCGAGCTCTCAAGGTAAGCCTTAACCTCTTTAAGGTTTTCCATCAGCTCCTTATCTTTAAAGCCCCCGAAGATTACTGAAGCATTAACCCCCAACTCCCTCAAAGTGGTGAAAAGGGCCCTCAAGGCCTGAGGGTTGTGAGCTCCGTCAAAGATAAAGGGGGGCTCACTCTTTAAAACCTCAAACCGCCCGGGGAGGGTTGAGCTAAACTCCCCCGGAATCAGGAACTTCCTCCCCAAGAACCTCTCAGTTAAGAGCTGTGCCGCCCTTATTGCACCGCTTGCATTCTCGGCGTAGTGGCTCCCTACCATCTTTAACTTAACCGGCAGCTGCCCCATGTAGTAAAAGCGGGCTCCCTCAAGGCTTACTTTAACCTCTTCAGTCCAGAAATCACGGCCGTAGAGGTGGAGCTCCCCCTTAAAATCGGCCCTCAAAACTTCTAAAACCTCCGGAGGGTTATTAAGAGCCACCCCTACCATCCCCTCTTTGAAAACTGCAACTTTCTCCCGGGCAATCTCTTCAAGAGTCTCCCCGAGCCAATCCCTGTGGTCAAGAGAGACCTTCGTTAAAACTCCGACCTGATGGGTTAAGACGTTTGTAGCGTCAAGCCTTCCGCCGAGCCCCACTTCAAAAACGGCACAGTTAACCCTCTTCATCTTAAAAACCTCAAGGGCTAAAAGGAGAGAGGCCTCAAAGTAGGTTAGGTTAAACTCCTCAAAAAGGGGCTTAACACTCTCAAAAGCTTTATCAAGCTCTTCGGTCTCAACTTCTTTAAGGTTTACCCTAATCCTCTCGTTAAACCTGTAAACGTGGGGAGAGGTAAAGAGACCGACGGTAAAACCTTGCCTTACGAGGGCTTCTGCTGTCAGAACCGCCGTGCTACCCTTACCGTTGGTTCCTGAAACAATAACCGAGGGGTAATCCTTACCTCCGAACTCCTCTACGGCCCTTTTTACCCTCTCAAGCCCCGGCTTCCAGTTAAACTCCTTCCCTTCAAAGAACTCTTCAAACTTCGCCAAAATTACCCCACAAAATTAAAAATTTTTAAACCTAATTCGGCTAAATTAGGTATATTATTCCTAAGCAGGAAGATATTAAAAACTATTACCGGGGAGCCCACCTCCCCACAAACTATTCCGAGGGGGCTAACCCCTCACCACTATCTATTGCTACAAATATTACCGAACTATTGGGGGGAGGTTCCTCTCCCCTACTATTTATTGAGGGGGAATTGGCCATTATCTCAAGAGTAGCTGTATACGTGGATTTTGACAACATTTACGGGGCTTTTCTCTCAGCCCTTCAACTACCTGCTAATGAAGACTTAACTCTCTTCCAGTTTTCTCTTCTCAGAGAGACCCTTCTCAACTTTATCCGGGATATAAGAACAAATATGTCCTTTACAAATTCCGACTTTCACCTTCTATGCTTTAAAGTATTTGCAGAGTACGAAAACTTACCCCACGCCCAAAGGTTCTCTCCCGGCCTTCCTACCCAACTGCACCAAGTGGGAGCAACACCCTTTACACCGTTCATTCCCCACAAAAAAAGAAAAAAGCCAGAAATTCGGCAGACCTTGCGCTTGCACTATCGGCTATAGAAGACTTAACAATTAAGAAAATTCCAGCAGACAGAGTGGTAATAGCAACCTGCGACATAGATTTATATCCCCTTATAGTTTGGCTTAAAGAACACACAGGATTACCCATTATATTGGCAACATTTAGAGAAAGAGTTAATTCAATTTACCTTTCAACCTTAAGAAACAACGAAATACTCTATTTTGACTTCCAAATTGAAAAAGCTATAAAAAATTCCATACATTATCTGCTAAACGATAAGTTAGAAACAGTAAAACAAATCATCAAGTCCGAAGATTTAAATTATCTAAAACGATTTCACGACTCTAAAAACCCTTATGATAGCATCCTTTATAAATGGGAACTTGATGAGTTTCTGGAAAAATTAGGGACCAACTCTCCTCAGTCTCAAAATATAGAAGCGAACTATGAGAAGTTTAAAACTAAATTGCTTAAAGCGCTCCTTTCCTGGATAGATAGAGATAGAGAAGTAAAAACCGGCCTTATAATCGGAAGCTGGCTGCCGAGGTGGAATTTGAACATAAGCACTGAGGAAGCAAACGAATACTTGAAAAGGTTCATAGAGGAGGAGCTCCCCAACCACCCGGAAATCACATTTGAAAAACAGGAAGAGAGGGACGGGGTTATAATAGGAACGTTCAGACCGACATAGAGGAGGCTCCATGGGAGACATAAGAAAAGAGTTAATGAAACCCCGTCCGATTTTTAACCCCGAGGGGAACGACGACCCGGCAAAGAGGGGTATCCTCCACGGGGATACGACAAACATCTTCAACCTGAACGTAATTAAGTACGAGTGGGCACCGAAGCTCTACAGGGTAATGATGGCCAACTTCTGGATACCCGAGACCGTTGACCTTACTCAGGACGTTCAGGACTATAAAGAGTTAACCGACGACGAGAGACAGGCCTACGACGAAATCCTCTCATTCCTCGTTTTCCTTGACTCAATTCAGACAACAAACATTCCCAATATCGCCGCCTACGTTAAAGCTCCCGAAATTACGATTGACCTCTCAATCCACGCTTATCAGGAGGCAATCCACTCCCAGAGCTACGGCTACACAATTGAGAGCGTTGTTCCGGCAGAGAAGAGGGAGGAGGTTTACTACTGGTGGAAGAAAGACCCGATTCTCTTTGAGAGGAACAAGTACATTGCAGATATCTATCAGAAGTTCCTTGAAGAGCCCACTATGGAGAACTACGGGGAGGTTTTAATCGGAAACTACCTCCTTGAGGGACTCTACTTCTACAACGGCTTCATGTTCTTCTACAACCTCGCCTCAAGGAACTTGATGCAGGGGACTGCCGACATAATCAGGTACATCAACAGGGACGAGCTAACCCACGTCATCCTTTTTGAGCACTTTATGAAGGACCTAACCGACGAAGGATTTAAGAAGTACCTGACAAAAGACAAAATCTACAAGATGTTCAAAATCGCCGTTGACCAAGAGCAGAGGTTCAGCAAGAAGGTAATCGGCAACAAAATCTTGGGAATGAATGAACAATCAATTGAGGATTACACTTACTACATTGCAAATAAGAGGTTAAAAGCCCTCGGCCTTGAGCCAATCTTCCCCGATAGACCCAACCCCTACGAGCACCTTGAGAGGATTGCAGATACCGGCGGAGAAGGGAACGTTAAGGCAAACTTCTTTGAGGCTACGGTAACCAGCTACAACCAGGCAAGTGCCGTTGAAGGGTGGGATGAGATTTAGTCAGAAATCTCCTCGGGGGCCTCTTTAAGGCCCTCTACCCTCCCTCTTACCATCTTACGGGCTTTCTTGTTCCTGTACATTCTCTCATCGGCAATTCTAACGAGGAAGCTGGGCAGAAGAGCATCTTTAGGGGCTTCAGCAAGACCGAAACTCATTGATAAACCGAACTTTTTAAACTTGTTCTCTATTTTCTTCCTTAAGAACTCCAACCTTCTTGAAATTCTTTTGGGGTCGCAGTTTGTAAAGATTATTATGAACTCGTCTCCCCCTATTCTTGCAACGACATCGCCCTTTCTGAAGTGCTGCCGAAGGAGCTCCCCTATATCGCTCAAAACGTTATCTCCTACAGAGTGGCCAAGAAGGTCGTTTACGAGCTTAAAATTATCAAGGTCAATGTAGGCAACGCAGAGATTTTTAAGCTCACGCCTTTTTACCTTTTCAAGCTCCTGTGTAAGATATGAAAGGGCAAAAGCCCTGTTGTAAAGTCCGGTTAAAGGGTCGCGAACGGCAAGGGTCTTCATGCTGTTTACAAGCTCCGTGGAAAGCTTGGAGTAAAAGTAAGAGAGAATAAGAACGGAAAAGTAAACAACAATTGCCTGTCTAAGGGTAATCTCATCGTAAGGCAGTGAGATAATACCAAAATAGTCAGCAACACAGACCAGAAATATCAAAACAGTAAAAGAGATATTCCACCATAAAGCCTTAGAGGGTTCTTTAAGAAAAGTAGTTACAACCGGATAGAGGTAAAGCCAAAAAATTCCCGTCTTATGAATTCCCCCTGTAATTAAAAGAGCTATAAAAAGAGCAGTAATAACTAAAAGGAAAACTGTAGATGAGAAAGAGTAATTCTTAGAAAACACAAAGAAGACTAAATTAGTAGCAATAATTGAGGCACTAAAAAGTTCAAATATACCCAACTGTTTTAGCTCAAACGCGTAATTGTAATAACCAAAAGTACTTAAGAAGGCTACCGCCATAAAAGAGAAGAGAATAAGAGTCTTTTTTCTTATTTTAGACTCCTTATCGTTAATCATTTTTCAGCCTCAAAGGGTTTAAAGAGAGAATTTAAAAACCCTTGTTTCCTTAACCAATTTTTGAACGACTTCAGGCCTACAGAGTTTCGTCCCCTCTTCTACTACGGTGGCAGTCCCGCAGGCAACGGCAAACCTTAAAGCCTCTACAACCTCAGAGTTTAAGTATAACCTACAGGCAAACCCCCCAACAACAGAGTCTCCAGCTCCTACTGTATTCTTCACTTCAACCTTAGGAGGAATAATTCTGTAAGCCTCATCTTGATAGAGGGCGAGGGCTCCGTGCTCACCCAAAGAGACAATAACCACCTCAACACCATGACTCGCAACTTCTTTAGCCGCAGAGACTACGTCTTCAAAGCTCAATAAAGAATGCCCCACAAAACGCTCAAGCTCGTGCTTGTTGGGCTTTACGGCAAAAGGGCCGGCCTCTATGGCGTTTTTTAAGAGCTCCCCGTCTGCATCAACTATAACTTTTGTTTCCGTTCCCTTAAAGCTCTCAACAATCTCGGCGTAGTAGGTGGAGGGAAGGTCGGGGGGGACACTTCCCCCGAGGATTAAAACCCTCGGCGAGCACTCCTTACAGACTGCGTACTTTAACTTCTCAATCTCGCTCTCTTTAATGGGAGCTCCCCTTGAGGCTATGAGAATGTGGCTCCCCTTTGCCCTCTGCTCAAGGATTGTGTTTACTCTGGTTTCTTCCTGGGTCTCAACGACGATAAGGGAAAGTCCTTCTGCTTCAAGAAGTTCCTTTACACACCCCCCTATACATCCTCCCAAAGGTAAAGCCAGGAAAACGCCGGAGCAGAACCTTGAAGCAACCCTTGCGGCGTTAACCCCCTTTCCCCCGGGAGAGAGAAGAGGGTTCTCAACGCGGTTCGTGTCGTCCTCTTTTAAAACTCCTGTGTAGTAGTAAACGTCAAGGCAGGGGTTAGGACAAAGGGAAAGAAGCAATTTGCTATTCCCCCTTCAGCCTCTTAAGGAAGGCTTCAAACTTCGGCTTTAAGTACTCGTACTCCTCGTAGAGGGCCTCAATAAAGGAGAGAAGCGGGTCGGCTTCGGTAAGGTTCTCGGGTTTATAGGAGGAAAGGAGCTCCCTCAAAAACTCAGAGAGAGCTCCCTTGAAAGCCTCCTCCGAATGTCTCTCCTTTACTTCAGAAACTGCCCTCTTAAGGGCTTCGTCCGGCGAAAGCCCTTCGTTAACGTAGCGACTGTAGGTCTCCCTTAAATCCCTTTTGGCCTTCTCCATTAAACTTCTCTCTGAACCTTTTCAATAGTATAACACTCTATAACGTCACCAACTTTGATGTCGTTAAAGTTCTCAAGGCCAACTCCACACTCGTAGCCGGCCTGAACTTCTCTAACGTCTTCCTTAAAACGCTTGAGAGAGGCGATTTTGCCGTCGTAGATTACGACCCCGTCCCGCACCAACCTTACGTTTGCGTTCCTCCTGATTACGCCGTCCCTAACGTAGCAGCCGGCAACCGTTCCGACCTTCGGAACCTTGAAGGTAGCCCTTACTTCGGCTGAGCCCAAGTAGACCTCCTTCTCCTCAGGCTCAAGAAGGCCGGCCATAGCCTTTTTAACCTCATCTACGATATCGTAAATCACCCTGTAGGTTCTGACATCAACCTTCTCCCTTTCCGCAGCCTGCCTTGCGGCACTGTCGGGGCGGACGTTAAAGCCGATAACGATGGCGTTTGAAGCAGCCGCAAGCATAATGTCGTTCTCGGTAATCGGACCAACGCCTGCGTGAATTACGTTTACCTTAACCTCGTCGGTTGAGAGCTCCTCTAAGGACTTCCTTATGGCTTCAATTGAGCCCTGAGCGTCGGCCTTAAGGACGATGTTGAGCTCCTTAACTTCACCTGCCTGCATCTTGGCAAAGAGCTCCTCAAGGGATACCCTCTTCTCCTTCTCAAGGGCAGACTCCCTTGCAAGCTCCTGTCTCTTTTCGGCAATCTTCCTTGCCTTTTCCAAGCTCTCAACAACGTAGAACTTATCACCGGCCATGGGAACGCCTTCAAGACCGAGAACCTCTACCGGCATAGAGGGACCGGCCTCCTTAACCTGCCTGCCCTTATCGTCAAACATCGCCCTTACCTTACCGGCGTAGAGACCTGCAACTACGGCATCTCCGACCTTAAGGGTTCCGCTCTGGACGAGGAAGGTTGCAACGGGCCCCCTCTTCTTGTCAAGCTTGGCCTCAAGAACTACTCCGCGGGCTGGCTTGTTGGGGTTGGCCTTGAGTTCCATGAGCTCGGCCTGAAGGGCAATCATCTCAAGGAGCTCGTCAACTCCCTGACCGGTCTTTGCAGAGACGGGAACCATTACGGTATCGCCGCCCCAGTCTTCGGGAATAAGGCCGTGCTGAGTTAACTCCTGCTTGACCCTGTCGGGGTTTGCACCGGGTTTGTCTATCTTATTTATTGCAACGATTATGGGAACTCCTGCGGCCTTTGCGTGGTTTATGGCCTCAATTGTCTGGGGCATCACGCCGTCGTCGGCAGCAACGACGAGAACGACTATATCGGTTGCCTGAGCACCCCTTGCCCTCATCGCCGTAAAGGCCTCGTGGCCCGGGGTATCAAGGAAGACCAAGGTCTTCTTCCCCTCGCTCGTCTCGGTCTCAACTACGGAAGCACCGATGTGCTGGGTAATTCCTCCTGCCTCCCTCTCGGCAACTTTCGTGTTCCTTATGTAGTCAAGGAGAGTTGTTTTACCGTGGTCAACGTGTCCCATAACGGTAATTACAGGAGGACGGGGCTTAAGGTCCTCTTCCCTATCGGGGGTCTCCTCAAGCTCGGCCTCAAGGAGAGCTTCCTCCTCTTCCTCTGCCCCCTCAAGCTTAACCACCTTATCGTACTTCTCAGCAACTTTCTTGGCAGTTTCAAAGTCTATGGGCTGGTTGATTGCAACGAACTTACCAAGAGCAATTAAGTCCTGAAGGAGCTGGTTGGGCTCAACACCGAGCTTTTCGGCAAACTCCCTAACCGAGATAACTTCGGGAATTACTACAGTCCTTGCCCTCTCCTCTTCCTCAATTAACTTCTGGAGCTGCTCCTCTTCACTGAGCTCCTCAAACGGGACTTCCTCTTTTACTTCCTCTTTTTTCTTTTTCTTCTTCCTCTTCTTCTTCGCCCTGTTCTTCTCCTCAATCTTCCTCATTAACTCTTCAAAGCGCTTCTGGTCCTCAAGCTCCTTCTGCTCCCTCTTCTTCTGGGCAAGGATTTCCTCTTCGGTTCTGGGCTTTTCCTTCTCCTTCTGGGAGCTCTCCTTAGTTGAGGCTACTAACCTCTCAAGCTGCTCGCGGGTAACCTTCTCCTCCTCTTTCTTAAAGCGCTCCCTCCTGACGGGAGGTTTGCCACGCCTTTCTCTCCTCTCTCCTCTCGGAGCTCCCTCTCTCTCATCCCTCCTGCGGGGAGGCCTTCTTCTCCTTCTCCTCCTTGCAAGCTCTTCGGGTGAGAGGATTCTAACGTCCGAGCGCTTCCTTCTCTCCTCCCTCTTTTCCTCTGCTCTCTTCTCCTGAACTTTCCCTTTCTTTACCTCTTCCTCTACAGGAGCAGGCTTCTCTTGAGGAGCTACTTCAGGTTGAGTCTCAACAGCCTCAACCTTCTCCTGAGCCTTAACCTCTTCTTTCTCCTTTACCTCTACCTTCTCCCCTTTAACGGGAGGCTTCTCCTCCTTAACCTCTATGGGCTTAATAAACTCTTTAACGAGCATTACCTGCTTTTCGTCAAGGGAGGAGTGGACGCTCTTAACGTTCATATCAAGCTCATTCCTTAACTTCTCAAGGAGCTCCTTACCGGAAATTCCCAGCTCTTTTGCAAGCTGGTGGACTCTTACTTTTGCCAAAACGAAACCTCCTTACTACGGTTAAGCCTGCTCTTAATATAGACGGCTGGCAAATTATATCAATGATTAAAAAGCGTTAACTAAGTGGAGAACTTTACTTTCGGTGATAGCAACAACGTCAAACCTGACGCTCTCGTACTCAACTGACGTTTCCCGAAGAAAGGAAAGGGCAGTTCTCCTTATCCTTTCAACCTTCTTATTGTCAATTGTCTCAAGGGGGTGACCGAAGGCGGAACTCTTCCTCAGCCTAACCTCAACGAAGACGAGGGTTTTACTTTCAGGCTCAAAAGCGATTACGTCAACCTCTCCGAAGGAGCTGGCGTAATTTCTGGCGATAATACGATAGCCTTTCCTCCTTAGTAGCCGGGAAGCAATCTCCTCCCCTTCTCTCCCTCTCTCCCTTGACCTTCCCAAAACTCCTCCTGTGAATAGGGGTTATTCCGAGCTCTCTAATGGCCCGGCAGTGGGCTTTGGTGGGATAGCCCTTATGCTTTTCAAAGCCGTAGCCGGGGAAGAGGGCTGAGAGCTCCTCCATAATAAAATCCCTCACAACCTTTGCAATAACGCTTGCACAGGCACAGGAAAAGCTCCTCTCGTCTCCCTTGGGTATGGGAAGGATTCTATCCGCAAAGGAGGGAATCTTCAGGTAGTCGGTTATGAGGAAGTGGGGAGTGAAGGGGAGCTCCGAAATCGCCCTCTCGGCCGCTAAAATCGTAGCTCTGTATATGTTAATTTCGTCTATTTCCAAAGGGTCGGCAAAGCCTACGCCTACGGCAAGGGCTTCGGAGTAGATTCTCTTAAAGAGCTCCAGCCTCTGAGAGGGAGTGAGCTTCTTTGAGTCCTTAAATAAAAAAGGATTGACGCTTTCGGGGAAGACCACCGCCGCGGCCACAACCGGCCCGGCCAGGGGCCCTCTCCCGGCCTCGTCAATCCCCGCAACGAGAAAGTAGCCCTTCTTCCAGAGGCTCTTTTCTATCTCAAGGATTACTTCTTTGTCATCCACTCCTTCTTCTCTTTAATACGGGCAGCCTTACCTTTACGCTCCCTGAGGTAGTAGAGCCTTGCCCTTCTTACGATACCGCGCTTGAGGACTTCAATTTTCTCAACAACGGGAGCGTAGAGGGGGAAAGTCCTCTCAATTCCGATTCCGTAGGAGACCTTCCTTACGGTAAAGGTGGCGTCCGTTCCGCTTCCCCTCTTCCTGATTACGACACCTTCAAAGGCCTGAATCCTCTCCTTATCGCCCTCTTTTACTTTAACGTGAACTCTAACGGTGTCTCCAACCCTGAATTCGGGGATTTCTTTTTCAGTGTACTTCTCCTGAACAGCCCTCATGAGCTCGTCAAGGCTTGCCATGATGAACCTCCCAAGTCGTGAAAGTGCAGGGGGAATTGTATGGGTTTTTCCTCTTTTGTCAAGGAATAAAAAAAATGGTGCGCCCGGCAGGATTCGAACCTGCGACCTCGAGATTAGGAATCTCGCGCTCTATCCTACTGAGCTACGGGCGCACTGCGATAGGTAAGATAGGACTTTTTATTTGAAGTGTCAACAATAAACGGCTAAAATTTGCCAAAAATTCTGGAGGAGCTTGATGCTTAGGTTCTACACGGCAGGAGAGAGCCACGGTAAGGGAATCTTTGCCTACCTTGAGGGAGTACCTGCAAACTTTGAGATAGACTTTGACTTCATTAACTCTGAGCTCGCCCGCCGCCAGAGGGGATACGGCAGGGGCGGAAGAATGAAGATTGAGAAGGATAGGGTTGAGTTTTTAAGCGGGGTTAGATTAGGAAAGACCCTTGGCTCTCCGATTTTAATGGCCGTGTGGAACAGGGACTACAAGAACTGGGAAGAGATTATGAAGCCTGAACCGGGCCGGCTCCCGCCGGAGAAGATGGTTACAAGGCCCCGCCCCGGCCACGCAGACCTGCCGGGAGTTTTAAAGTACGGCTTCAACGACGTCAGGAACGTCTTAGAGCGCTCTTCGGCAAGGGAGACCGCAGGAAGGGTTGCGGCGGGAGCTCTGTGTAAGGACATCTTAAGGAGACTCGGAATTGAGATAGGGAGCTTCGTTATCTCTATAGGCTCGGCTGAAGTTCCGAGGGAGCTGATTGAAGGGAGGAGTTTTAGGGAGCTCTTTGAGGCGGCAGAAAAGTCCGAAGTCAGAATCCCCGTTTTGGACGAAGAGGTAGAAAAGAGATTTAAAAGGGAGATAGACGAGGCAAAGGCCAAAGGAGAGAGCTTAGGAGGTGTTTTCGTAGTTTACGCTACGGGCGTACCCGTGGGGCTGGGAAGCCATACCCAGTGGGATAAGCGCTTAGACGGCAGGATTGCTCAGGCAATTATGTCAATTCAGGCAATTAAAGGAGTTGAGATAGGCCTCGGCTTTGAGGCGGCAAGGCTACCCGGCTCTAAAGTCCACGACGAAATCTTCTACAGCGAGGAAAAAGGCTTTTACAGGCTAACAAACAGGGCAGGAGGAATTGAGGGTGGAATAACCAACGGAGAGCCGATAGTGGTAAAGGCGGCAATGAAGCCGATTCCAACCCTCTATAAGCCCTTAAGGAGCGTTGACCTGAGGACGAAAGAGCCCTTTGAAGCCTTAATTGAGCGCTCGGACGTCTGCGCCGTTCCGGCAGCGGCGGTTGTAGGAGAGGCAATGCTGTCTATAACGATTTTGGGAGCTCTCCTTGAAAAGTTCCCTTCAGATAATTTCAATGATTTAGTAAAATTAATTAGATTACTTGGGAATCAGGGTTGAATAATTATGAGAAAATTTCTTCTCTATAAAATGACATCAGACTCAGGTTTTGCCCCCAACCCTTTTGAAAACTATCTTACCTTAGCTTCATGTACTCCAAACCACCAAAGAGCAAACATAGGGAAAGGAGATTGGATTATTGGAGTTGAAGGTGAAACTCTATCTGAAGAGAGAATAAAGGCTGGTTATCATCCAGAAATTGAACGGTGTTTAATTTATGCTGGGAAAGTATGTGAAGTTTTAGACTTAAATTCATACTTTTACGACCCAAGATTTGAGAACAAAAAGTATTCACCTTCAAACCCTCAAGGAGACAATGTTTACTATATAGAAAATAATAACTGGAAGTGGATAAGAGGACACGAACATGACAGTAAATCAATCCCAGATGAAGAAGCATACATCCCGGTCTCTAAAGTAGATGAATTTTTCAGAAATGAAAAATTAAAAGAAAAATACGGAGCCATAATCCAAGATATTTGGGGAAATAGGGTTTTTATTTGCAAAGAATTTCTCTATTTTGGAGATAAATGCATTGAATTTGCTAAGAAGTTCCTATGTTGCCTTAATAACCGTGGCATCCGTTATTGTACTCGGGAGAATTTCTCAGTGTTATTTTCGGAATTAGAAAGCTACATTTCTTCTCTTATAAAAGAGTACGGACTTGGAAAGCACGGAAATCCCATAAACAGCCGTCTTAAAGAGCAAAATACATGCAGTAAGGTTAAACTTCCTTGTAGCTCAAAGCCTCGGCTATATGGTAGGAAGAGATAAGGTCGGAAGCCTCAAGGTCTGCAATAGTCCTTGCAACCTTTAAAATCCTATCGTAAGCTCTGGCTGAAAGGCCGAGGGAGGAGACGGCGCGATTTAAGAGCTCCTCGGCCTCAAGCTCCAGCTTACAGAACCTCTTTATCTCTCTCCTTCCCATCTGGCCGTTAAAGGAGATTTTGAGCCCCTTAAACCTCCTCTGCTGGATTTCGTAGGCCTTAATAACCCTCTCCCTTATCCTCTCAGAGGGCTCAGACTCCGAATTCTTAAACTCCTCGGGCTTAACGGCCGGAACGTTTACCTTTAAATCAAGCCTGTCCATTATGGGGCCCGAAAGTTTTGACCGGTAGCGCTTTATCTGAACCGGGGAGCAGCGGCAGTAGTTTTTGCCGTCTGAGAAGCCGTAAAAGCCGCAGGGACAGGGGTTGCTTGCCGCAACCAGTATAAAGTCGGCAGGGAAAGTATAAGAGCCCGAAGCCCTTGAAACGGTTACTCTTCTATCTTCAAGGGGCTGCCTCAGAGCCTCAAGGACGCTCCGCTTAAACTCCGGGAACTCGTCCATGAAGAGAACTCCGTTATGGGCGAGGGAGACCTCTCCCGGCTTAACACTATTCCCCCCTCCGATAACCGCCGCATCTGAAGAGGTTGAGTGAGGAGCCCTAAAAGGCCTCTGAACAACGGGAACTTCCGACGTTAAGCCTGCAACGGAGTAGATGCGGCTGGTCTCTATAATTTCCTCAAGGCTCATAGGGGGCATTATGGTAGGAAGGCGCCTTGCGAGCATCGTCTTTCCCGAGCCGGGAGGCCCTACCATAAAAACGTTGTGTCTGCCTGCGGCGGCTATTTCAAGGGCTCTCTTAGCGTGGAACTGGCCCACAACGTCGGCCATATCAACGGGGTAGGAAGAATTTTCGGGGAGGGAGCTCCCCTCGGCCGGCTCTATCTCAACCTCACCGTTTAAAAAGCTTACACACTCAGAGAGGCTCTTTACGGGAATTATCTCAATTCCCTCAATTAAGAGGGCCTCCTCAACGTTGGCCTCGGGAACGATAAGCCCCTTAATTCCCAACTCCTTAGCCAAAATAGCAGCGGGAAGAACTCCTTTTACCGGGTGGAGCTCTCCTCCCAAACCCAGCTCACCGGCAATCAAGTAATCGCCGAGCCTCTCTCCCTTTAAAATCCCCGAAGAGGCAAGTATCCCCAAAGCTATCGGAAGGTCGTAAACCGTCCCCTCCTTCCTTATATCTGCAGGGGCAAGGTTCACAACAACCTTCTTTAAAGGAAAGGGAAAGCCGGAGTTAACGATTGCAGCCCTTACCCTCTCTTTACTCTCCTTAACGGCACTGTCGGGCAGGCCGACTATTACGACCGAGGGCAACCCTCTTGAGGAGTCAACTTCAACGAAAACCTCAAGGGCGTCTATTCCGGAAGTTGCGTAGCTCCTAACCTTTGAAACCATTACCAAACGACTCCTGTCTCAATAAGTGAAGGGGCAGAGCCGGTAAGCTGAAGAACTATGTATCTCAATGGCTCCTTAGAGGGGAACCTCTTTCCCGGAAAAACTTTACAAACTTTTCTGTTTAAATAACGCTTTCTGCACTTACCCCTATAAACCCTTCCCTCAGGAGTTATAAAGAGAACGAGCTTTCCCTTAGGGGAACTGACGAGAACGAAAGGTTTATAGTAGGAGTTTTTCTCTATCCAGCCTGTTTTCTGGGAAGCGAGTGAGGGAATTGAGGTAAGAAGGAGAAGGGAAAAAATAAAAAAAGAGGTTTTCCTCAAGCTCCCTTATCCCCTCTATTTTTAATTAAGTGGTCGGGGCGACCCGACTTGAACGGGCGACCTCTGGCCCCCCATGCCAGCGCGCTACCAGGCTACGCCACGCCCCGACGCACGGAATAATATAGGATGAAATCTGAAAAAATCAACCTATTCGGGCTCAATTGTCATGATTGCTTCGTCAGGGTTAACGTTATCACCGGGTTGAACGTAAATGGCCTTAACAACTCCGCTAATAGGAGCGTGAACTTCGTTCTGCATCTTCATCGCCTCAACAATTGCAACTACGTCACCCTCGTTAACCCTATCACCCTCTTTAACCTTAATCTCAACAACTTTAGCAGGCATCGGAGAGGTAACGTCTCCCTCCTTAGTAGCCCTCGGCCTTTTAGAAGCTGCAGTCAGCTCGCCCCTGATTTCAACCTCTTCGCCGGTGGGAACTACCTCAACGAGGGGCTCAACAACAACCTCCTCAAGTCTTCCGTCAATCTTGATGAAGTAGGGCTTCTTACCTTCCTTCTTGTGGCCGACACCGGCAATCTTAACGTGGTAGCTCTCGCCGTGGACGTTAACGATAAACTCCGTAGGAGCAAGGGGCTGAGGACACTTCCTCTCCTCTTCCTCCATGTCGTGGAGGTCCTCCTCCGAAATTGCAGGGATTTCTCCCCTCTCAACCTTCTCTCTCCACTCAAAGAACTCCTTGGCAACCTTGGGAAAGAGGCAATAGGAGAGAACGTCCTCCTCGCTCCTTGCAAAGTCTTTAATCTCCTCCCTGCACTTATCAAGCTCGGGCTGAAGGAGGTCTGCCGGACGGCAGGTAATCGGCTCTTCGTCTCCGAGAACCTTTTTGATAATTTCCTCCTTAATCGGGGCAGGAGGCCTTCCGTAAAGCCCCTTGACGTAGTTCTTGGTCTCCTGAGTAATCATCTTGTAGCGCTCACCGGCCAGAACGTTAAGAACGGCCTGGGTTCCGACTATCTGGCTGGTCGGAGTGACGAGGGGTGGATAGCCAAAGTCTTCCCTGACCCTCGGGACTTCCTCTAAAACATCCTCAAGCTTATCAAGAGCTCCCTGCTCCTTTAACTGGTTTATGAGGTTTGAAATCATTCCGCCGGGTATCTGGTGTTCAAGGACGGCCGCGTCAATTCCCTTAAAGTCTATGTCGTACTTCTTGTACTTCTTCCTAACCTCTTTCAAGTGCTGAGCCATCTTCTTTAAGGCCTTCTTATCAAGGCCGATTTCAAAGCCGAACTCCCCGAGGGCGTAGGCCATGGTCTCAACCGCCGGGTGGGAGGTGTCCGAGGCCACCGGGGAGATAGCAACGTCAAAGATGTCTGCACCTGCCTCGGCGGCCTTGAGCTGTGCCATCTCGGCCATTCCGCTGGTACAGTGGGTATGGACGTGAACGGGGAGACCAACCTCTTCCTTTAGAGCTTTAACTAAAGAATAAGCCCTTTCGGGTGAAAGAAGCCCTGCCATATCCTTAATTGCGATTATGTCGGCCCCCATCTCCTTAAACTGGAGGGCCAGCTCTATGTAGAGGTCTTCTGTATGAACGGGGCTTATGGTGTAGGAGAGAGCTCCCTCAACTATCTTGCCCATCTCCTTTGCAGTTTCAACTGCAACCTCAACGTTTCTTAGGTCGTTCAAAGCGTCAAAAATCCTGAAGACGTCTATTCCGTTCTCCGCAGCCTTTCTCACAAAAGCCCTTACAACGTCATCGGGGTAGTGGCGGTAGCCTACAAGGTTCTGACCCCTTAGGAGCATCTGAAGGCGGGAGTTGGGCATCAACTTCCTTAAAATCTTTAACCTCTCCCAGGGGTCTTCTCTTAAAAAGCGAAGGCAAACGTCAAAAGTTGCCCCTCCCCACATCTCAACAGACCAAAAACCCGCCCTGTCTATAATCGGGGCTATGTCAACCATGTCTCTGGTCTTCATTCTGGTGGCAAATAGAGACTGGTGGGCGTCCCTTAAGGTTACGTCTGTAAACTGTAGCTTTTTTCCCATCTGCTACTCCTCCAGATATTACAGTCCGTGATGGGCGGCAATTGCCGCAGATATTGCAAGGGCAAGGACTTCCGGGTCTGTCTCTTCAATAAAGGTAAAGTCCTTAATTTTCCTATCTATGAACGAAGTATCAAACTGCCCCTTAACGAACTCGGGGTCGTTGAGGATTTTCTTAAAGAAGGGAATCGTAGTCGGAACGCCTCTGATTACGAACTCCCCGAGAGCCCTGCGGGAGCGCCTTATAACTTCGTCCCAGCTCCTTCCCCTGACGATTAACTTCGCAACCATTGAGTCGTAGTAGGGCGGAATCGTGTAACCCTTGTAAACTACGCCGTCTATCCTCACTCCGATTCCGCCGGGGGAGTAGTAGGCGGTAATCGTTCCGGGAACGGGGATAAAGTCCCTCTTGGGGTCTTCTGCGTTTATTCTAAACTGCATTGCAAAGCCGTTAATCTGGACGCTTTTCTGGGAGAAGGAGAGGCCCATTCCGGCGGCTATTCTGATTTGCTCCTGAACTATGTCTATTCCTGTAACCTCTTCGGTAATCGTGTGCTCAACCTGAAGGCGGGGATTAACCTCCATAAAGTAGAAGTTCCCGTACTTGTCCATTAAGAATTCCCAGGTTCCGACCCCGTAGTAGCCGATTTTCTTTGCAGCCTCAACGCAAATTCTTCCGAGCTTCTCCCTCTGCCTTCTGGTTAGAACCGGCGAGGGCGCTATCTCAAGAACTTTCTGGTGCCTCCTCTGAAGGGAACAGTCCCTCTCTCCTAAGTGAACGACGTTTCCGTGCTTGTCGGCAACTATTTGAATCTCAATGTGGCGAGGATTCTCTATGAATTTTTCAATAAAAACTTCACCCTTACCAAAGGATGCTTCAGCTTCTTTTACAGCTATCTGAAACTGGGAGATAAGCTCCTTTTCGTCCCTTGCAACTCTTAACCCCCTACCACCACCACCGTGAGCTGCTTTAATCATTACAGGATAGCCGATTTCCTCTGCTATCTTCTTTGCCTCTTCAAGGTCTGAAACGGGCTCATCGCTTCCTTCAGCAACAGGAACTCCGAGCTCTTTCATTAACCTTTTAGCCTCAATCTTGCTGCCGAAGACCTTTAGGTGTTCAACCGAGGGACCGATAAACTCTATTCCCTGCTTTCTGGCGTACTCGGCAAAGTCCGCCCTCTCTGAGAGGAAGCCGTAGCCGGGGTGAATCGCCTCAGCCCCCGCCCTTTTGGCTATGTCAACTATTTTGTAGTAGTTGAGGTAGGCCTTTACGGGGTCGCCGTGAATGAGGTAGGCCTCGTCGGCCTTCTTAACGTGGAGGGAGTTGACGTCGGCCTCTGAGTAGATTGCAACGGTTTGAATTCCGAGCTCCTTACAGGCCCTTATAACCCTTGTTGCTACCTCACCCCTATTGGCTATCAAGACCTTCTTAAACATTAAAGAAACCCTCCGAGAATTCTAAGGAGAATGTTGGCCATTATCCCGGCCACTGCGTCGTCTACGGTAATTCCCCAGCCGCCGGGAAGTCTCTCAAAAAGGCGAATAGGAAACGGTTTCATTATATCAATAATCCTAAAGAGAACGAGTCCGGCCAAGGCTAACTTCCAGTTCCCGTGGGGATTGAGGAGGAAAAAGGTTAGCTCTATCCCCAAAATCTCGTCTATTACAACCTCGTCGGGGTCTTTGTTCCCCGACTCTTTTGCCACAAAGTCGGCCGAAACCACGCTGAGGGCGAAAGTTATTCCAATTATCAATAGCTGAAGGGCAACATTATTGGACCAGAAGAGGTAAACAAGAAAGGCAGCTAAAATAGAGCCCCAAGTACCGGGCATTTTCGGAAGCTTCCCTGAAAAAAAGCCCGTAGCTATAAATTCTATCAAAAACTTCACTTTCACCTCTCAAAGTTTAGAGCTTAAATTATAATTAACTACAAATCAAACGAAAGGAAGGAACAGATGAGCTTTTTGAACTGGGAAAAGAATAAAGAACTCTTAATTTTCGCAGCCATAGTCTTAATAGCATTCGCTATTGGTCTCTTAGGAGACTTTTTCCGCTTTAAGAGCTTTACTAAACTTTGGGAACTTTTCTCGGTACTGGATACTGCTTCAGCAGTAGCATTGGCAGTCTTGGCCTTTTTGGCCTATAGAGAGTACAGCAAGGGTATGGACGAAATTCCAATAAAGTTGAAGGTTGAAGAGAAAGAATTGGTTGATACTAAATTAAAGCTTTTAAGAAAGGATATTAGCAGAAGTGAGATAATGGGTATATTGGGGCAGGTTCAAAACAACCCTGAAAACAGGTTTAACAACTCAAAACTGAAAGAGAGAAAAACCCTTTTAAGATTCCTTGAAGACATCAGAAAAGTTCAAAAAGGAGAAATTAATGAAATAATAATACCTATTTCTAAAGAAGACTTTGAAAGACATTTCTCAAACTTAAAACCTAAAAATGGAAAAAGCGGTTTACATAATTTTAGTCAAAATCGGAATGCAAAAACAGAATGAAAGAGTTCAACTTGAAAACCAAGATGCTAAATTTAAACACTTCTAAATAATTAATAGGTCTTTAGGGAAAAGAGGTGTTCCTACAACCTTCTTCCTGTCTCTGACCTTCTTTTCTATTAGATAGATAAAGACCTTATCACCTTCAATGGTTAATTTTCTTAAGTTTTCAACAAATCTTCTCTTTTCTTTCTTGTTTAAATAAACCTCGTAAACGCTCCTCTGAACCCTTACGCCGAACCTTAGGAGCTCCCTCGCAACTCTGCCTCTCCTGTAGTAATCACATGAGAACCAGGCTCCTCTCTGAGGGTCTTTGGAGAAGATGTCGTAGATTACAACGAAGAACTCCACCCTCTCTCTCCCCTAATTACTATTTCCTGCTTTAAGGAGTTTGCCGTTAAAGGATAGAGAATGACCGAGTCGCAGGAAGGCTCAATAAGCTCCTCCGCCTTCTTTACTATCCTTTTAACATCCTCCTCGCCACACTCAACTTCAAAACAACTCAGCTGAACTCTAATCCCGAACTTTTCCAAGAACTTGGAAAACTTCGCTCTGGCCTTGTCATCCCCTATGTCGTAAACTACTAAGTACCTCATCTCATCTACTTTCCCTCAGGTAGAGAATTACGGGCATAAGGGTTTGAGTTGAAAAGAAACCCTCAATAAAGGCCTTAACAGCAACTGAAACTGCTGAGCTCTTTAAAAAGAGTTTACCTCCCCTTTTCCTAAAATCTTCAGGAAGGAGAAGGGTTGAAAAGAGAGCGTCTGCGCTCTTAAAGGCTACGAAGGGCTCTAAAAGACTTCCAAGGAGCTCCTGGAGCTCCCTCTCAATCTTAATCCCCTCTTTAAGGAGTACGAATCCCAAAAGCCCCTTTACAACCTCCCTGTAGTAAAGAACGAGAGAAACAAAATAGGGTTCTTTATCCTTTGAGGGGAAAGGTGCATACTCCAGCTTCCTCAAAAGGTAACCGTAAAGGGCTTTATCAAGATAACCGTTTAGACTTTTTACCTCAAAAGAGCCTTTAATGCCCCCGACCTCTCTTAAAACCCTTAAGGCGTCGGATACGAAGGGTTTAACTTCAAGAGAAGAGCCGCTTAGAGTGCCGATTCCCTTTAAAGCCGAAGCTACCGCTTTGGCCTTAAGCTCAATAAAGAGGTAGGAGGAAAGGACGGAGAGGTTAAAAGGGGAAAGCTCGGGAAAAGAGAAGAGCTCCAACCCCTTTTCCGGAAGGACCGAAAAAGCGTAAATCCCTTTCTCCCTTAATTTCGGCAGAATAGAAGTCTTAAAACTCCTTAGGTTGACAAAAAGCCCTATTCCCTCAAGCTCTTTGAGGGGTATCCGACATTCCCCCCTTCCCTTTGCCTTCAAAATCCCCCGTGAAACGGAAAGGAAAGAGTTCTGGGTTATAAACAGCTTCACCCTCTCCCCGTTATTTAGTTTTTAAAAGGGGGCACAAGCCCCCGAAGGTTAGCTGGCGCAGGCGATACACTCCTCTTTCTTGAGAACTCCTTGACTATCTTTCTGAATAGTCCTGACGTAGTAAATGGTCTTAATCCCCTTCTCCCAAGCGTAGAGGACGGTTTCGTAGATGTCTTTAGCCCTTATTCCGAGGTTGAGGTTGAATAGGAGCTCCATTGAAATTCCGCTATCAACCCACTTCTGAATAGTTGAGATAACGTCTATAACTTCCTTCTGGTCCATAAACTTGCTTTCCCTGTAGAACCAGAACCTCTCCTTAATGTAGGGAGGGCAAATCGGGACGGCCTGCTTCTGGTTCTTGTCAATGTAGAACCTGCTGAAGGGCGGAAGAACTCCGGGGGTTGCACCCTGAAGGAGGCCGGAGCTGGTGTTTGGAGCAATTGCAAAGAGCTGGCCGTTCCTTATTCCGTACTTCTTGAGCTTGGCAAGGAGCTCCAACCACTTCTCTTTCAGGGTAGTCTTTTCGCTTAAATACTCGGCATCTTTACCTATTACTATTCCCTTGCTCCAGTCTGAGCCCTCGTAGGCAGGGAAGACTCCCCTTTCTTTAGCAAGGTTAATGCTCTCGTCAATTCCGTAGTAGGCAATTTTCTCGTAGAGCTCGTCAATAACTTTCAAAGACTGCCTTCCGTAGGGAATTTCCCTCTTTGCAAGATAGTCGGCAAGGCCCAGTGTCCCAATGCCTATTGTTCTGTAGCGGTCGTTGTGGAACTTACTCTCTAAAATCGGAGGAGAGGTTAGCTCTATGGTGTTATCAAGGATTCTTACTGCAGTCCTTACTGCCTCCTCAAGCTCAGCATCGTTTTCTATGTTCGCAAGGTTTATTGAGAGGAGGTTACATGTGTGGACGAGCCCCGGCTCTTCTATCTCGTTAATGATTTTACCGTCCTTCACGTAGGTCTTAAAGCCTTTAGAGGGCTTAAAGTTTGAGAAACTCTCCATACAGAGGTTTCCGTTGCCTATGTAGCCGTCGTGCTTTAAGGGGTTGAGGCGGTTGGCGGTGTCCTTGAAAAAGATGTAGGGCAGGCCGGTTGCAACTTGCGTTTTCAAAATCTCCTTAAGGAGCTCTCTGGCCCTAACCCTTTTCTTTAACTTCAGTTTTTCGGCCTCGGCCTCAATGTGGATGTAGGCCTTCTCAAACTCGTCTCCCCACAGCTCGTAGAGTTTGTAGCCGAACTTCCTCTCAACTTCGTAGGGGTCAACTAAGAGCCAATCCTGGTTGAACTTTACCCTCTCCATAAAGAGGTCAGGGATTACCACCTGAGGGAAGATGTCAAAGGCCTTGCGCCTTAGGTCTCCGTTTTCGGTCTTAAGTTCCAAGAAGTCGTAGATGTCAAGGTGCCAGACGTCAAGGGCCACGGTAACCGCACCTGCCCTTTTGCCCTCCTGGTTAACCGCAACTGCAACGTCGTTAAGGATTTTGGTCCAGGGAACTATTCCGCCGCTTGCCCCGAAAACCTTTTTAATCCAGGAGCCCTGAGCCCTGATTCTTGAGAGGTTAACCCCAACTCCTCCTGCTCTCTTTGAAATCTGGGCAACCTGGTTTGCCGTGTACATGATTGAGTCAAGGTTGTCGTCCATTGCCGTAATGAAGCAGGAGGAGAGGTTTCCGTTGGGACGGCGCAGGTTAATGAGAATCGGGGTGGCAAGTGAAAGCTTCTTCCCGGCTATCAGGTCGTAAAACTTCTTTGCAGTTTTGAGCCTCACTTCCTTCGGTTCGTTCTTTGCAAGCATCAGGGCAATTGTCATGTACATCTCTTGAGGGAGCTCTATGGGGAAATCCTCGTAGACGCAGAGGTACCTTTTTGCAAGAAGGTTTGCCCCTGCGTAGTCGTAGAGGAAGTCGTACCGGAGCTTCAGGTAGTCGCCGGCCTCAATAATCTCCTCTTCGGTGTAGGATTCAAGGAGCTCCGGAGTGTAGAGGCCTTTCTCTATTAAGTCTTTAACTACCTTGAGGTACTCCTCTCCGCCGCCGACGTAGGCCAGCTTGCTGGTTCCCCTCCTGATTGCAACCTCTTTGTAGAGGTTAAAGATGAAGAGCCTTCCGGCTAAGATTCTCCAGTCGGGCTCTTCTGGGGTAGTAAGATGGAGTGCCGTATTTACAACGGCCTCGTGAATCTGGCGGGTCGTAATCCCGTTAAAGAAGTGGAGTTTCAGCTTTGCCTCAAGCTTTAAGGGGTTTAAGTCCAGCCCTTCGGCAGCCCAGTTGATTACCTTCCTGATTTTCTCAATGTTGAGAGGCTCCCTTACCCCTTTCCTCTTCACTACGGTTATTCTGTTCATTCTTCCTCCCTATTGGGGATGGAAAGTTATTTAATCAACAGGAAGGGGTCTACCTCAAGGGAGGAGTTCGTCAAGTTCCCCTCTTCCATAAGAAATTAGATTTTCAAACTTTTATCAGAAATCTATTAAACCAAAGTTTAAAAAACCCCTTAGGCGAAGAGAGAATGAATTTTCTCTTCGGGAAGGGGAGCCCCAAAAGGGGAATACAAAATTTCTGCCCGATTATCAAGGAAGGGGACAGAGAGCCCCCGGAGCGTTAAATTAACTTTTTTATCGCCTCTACAACCTCGTCGTAGTTGGGCTCCTGAGTAATTTCGGGAACCAGCTGCTTGTAGGCAACTTTACCGTTCTTATCAACTACGAAAACAGCCCTTGCAAGGAGGCCTTTGAGTGCGCTTTCGGCGATTAAAACTCCGTACTTTTCCATGTCCCTGTACCTGAAGTCGGAGGCAACGTCAACGTTCCCGACGTTAAAGCTCTCACAGAACCTCTTCTCTGCAAAGGGTAAGTCCATTGAAACTACTGTTGCGTCAACGGGGAGCTCCTTAAGGATTTCGTTAAACTTCCTCGTTTCGGTTTCACAAACGGGGGTGTCAAGTGAAGGAACGGTAATAATTACCTGAACTTTCTCCTTCTTTCCGCCCACAGCCTTTTCGGAGAGGTCGCTCTTAACCACGCAGGCAACGGGAGCGTCGTCTCCCACGCTGAGCGTAGGTCCTGCAAGAACTACGGGATTTCCCTTAAGAGTTACGGTCTCTGCCATTCTACTCCTCCCACTGATTGAGTTTTTCTATCGTGATTTTAAGGAAAATAGTATTGAATTTCAAGGAAAATCTGCCTCTTAATGATTAAGATTCTCAATAAGTGAGCTATTTAACCTCTTTATACAAGTACTCAACCCTCGTTGAGGAGGGAAGGGAGGAGTAATCGGCAAGGTATGAGAAGAGCTCCTTCACTCCCCTGTTTACCTTTATTACAACCCTCTTCCTTGCAACCCTTTCGGCCTCTTTCAAAACCTCGGGAGAGACAAAGTCCTTGGGGGCAACCTCCCTGAAGGGCATCATAACTCCGTCTTTCCACTTGGGCTTAACGAACATGGGAGAGAAGTAGACTATGTCGTAGGACTTATCGGGCTGGCTCTTAAGGAATTGATAGTTATCGGCTAAAGTGGGCTTAACGAGTTTATAGGCGAACTCGGCAACCTTTAACTTCCCCTTGGGTTTAAAGGTTTCAAGCCCTCTCTTAACGATTTCGTAGATAACGGGCTCCTTCTCAAGGCCTACTACGGGCATCTTACTTACGAAGGCAGCCATAAGGGCGTCTTGGGCAAGACCGAGATTACAGTCCAAAACGGTCTCCCCCTCCTTAAGTGCCATGGCCTCCACCATAGACTCCCTTCCCGTTGAGAGGTAGTTAACGAGCCTTACTTTAAAGAGGCCGGGGTGAAAGAAGAGCTTTTGGTCCTTTAAGGTGTGAAGGGTAAAGTTGAGGTCTTTACCCACAACGAGAACGGGCCTTCCGAATTCCCTCATTATTGAGGCTATCGTCCTGTGGCGGCGCTTTACAAGGGGAGCTCCCAGCCTCTCAGAGAGCTCCCGGGCCTCCTTTATCATCTCGGGGGTAGGCCTTCTGTCTGTCGTTATCACCACCTCCATCGCCCTACTCCGCTAAAAGGTCGGGTCTCTTTCTCTGAAGGTACTTCTGAGTATAAGAGCACAGGGGATAAATCTTATATCCGTTCTCCTCGGCGTACTCTACGAGCTTTGCAGTAAGTTTGCCAGCTATCCCCTTACCCCTATGGCTCTCGGGAACGAAGGTGGTACTGACGACTATAACCCTTTTCTCCCGGTCAACTCCGAAAGTTATAAAAGCCTCCTCTCCTGAATCCAGTTTAAGGAAAACCCTTCCCGGCTCTACTTTAACCTCCAACTCTGCCTCCCGAATCTGATAGAATCGTAAATATATTATCCTAATTGAGCTAAGAAAAATTCGGGGGAATTATGGCTCTCGGAAGCCTATTTCTACTGATAATCATCTTTGCACTGGTGTGGTACCTTCTTGAGGAGCTCTACGACAGGCTTGACAACCTCCTCTAACCGAAAGCCCCGGGAAGGAGTTTCAGAACTAAATTTTCGTTTTGTATAATGAATCCATTAAACTCTAATTACGGGGGAACCATGCCGGACCTCTTTTTCCTGGGGGAAATAACAACAATAGCAGTCCTATTAGCCTTTTTCTGGTACCAGCTTGAAAAACTCCACAGAAAGCTCCCCTTCTCTTAGGAGAGAAAAATAACTAAAATTGCCCCGTCTCGGGTGAACGGGAAGTCCGGTGAAAGTCCGGCGCTGTCCTCGCAACCGTGAGCAGGCATTAAAAAGGCTGTAAACCACTGGAGCGGAGAGGTTAAGAGCCACCGCTCCGGGAAGGTTTACGGCACAAAAGAAGCCTGCGAGCCGGGAGACCGGCCCGAGATGGGCGGGCGAAAGCCTGCCCCTTCGCGTCCTGCGGGGGTTCGGGACGCGGGAAAGGAGAAGGGGCTACTTTTGTCTTTTTTGCCTCCTCTTTTTCCCGCCTCAAGAACCGCCTGCAGGCGTTTAAACAAAAACGCCGCAGGAGGTAAACCCATGAAAACCTACGCTTACGGCTTCCCGAGGCTCGGGAAGAACAGGGAGTTTAAGAGACTGGTAGAGGGCTACTGGTCGGGAAAGCTGACAGAAGGGGAGCTCCTTAAGGGAATTGAGGAGCTCAACAAAAAGAGGGAGGAGGCCTACGCCAGAGTCGGCGGCCACCCGAGTTCAGAGATGACCCTCTACGACCACATGGTTGACCAGGCAGTCCTCTTCGGCCTCTACAGGGCCGAAAGCCTCCCCGACTACTTTGAGCTCTGCAGGGGCAAAAACGCCCTCCAGATGAAGAAGTGGTTTAACACCAACTACCACTACCTCGTTCCCGACTTTTCCGGAAAAGAGCTCTCCCTCTCAAACCTCCCCTACCCCAAGTGGAAAAAGGGAGAGGAAAACGCCTACCTAATCGGCCCCTTCACCTTCGTAAAGCTCTCTAAAGAGGTTAAGGAAGAGGAGTTTAAGGAGAGGGTACTGGAGGTTGCCCGCCTAACGGTTCAGTTTGCAAAGGAGATGGAGTTTAAGAGCCTCCACATTGACGAGCCGGCACTGGCATTAGAGCTCTCAGACAAGGAGTGGGAGGTTTTAAAGGAGGTCTACCGGGAGCTCTCAAAAGCGGAAATCCCGATAAACCTCTTTACCTACTACGCGGGAGTGGACAGGCTGAGTGAAGTTTTTGAGCTCCCGGTAAGCGGAGTCGGAGTTGACCTCATCCACGACGGAGGGGGGAACCTTAAACAGTTAAAGGAGATTGAGAGCGACAAAACCCTCTTTGCGGGGGTTGTTGACGGAAGGAACGTCTGGAGAAACGACCTCTTTAAAACCGCCCGAGTTCTAAAAGAGCTCTCAGGCAGGTTTAAAACCGTAATAACCAACGCCGCTCCCCTCTTCCACCTTCCCGTAAGCCTCTCCGGAGCTACTCTGCCCCAGGAACTCTTAAAGAAGGTTGCCTTTGCACAGGAGAAGTTGGAGGAGCTGAGCCTTTTGGCAGAGCTCCTACAGGGCAAAGAGGAGAGGGCGAAAGAGTGGGTAGAAGGGCTTGAGAGCTCCTTCGGAGAGATTAAAAGGGTAAGGGAAAGGGTGGCCTCCTTAAAGGAGGAGGACTTCGTAAGGAGACCGGCCTACCCCGAGAGGGAAAAGATTCAGAAAGAGGTCTTAAACCTTCCCCTTTTCCCAACAACGACAATCGGCTCCTTCCCCCAGACGGAAGAGGTTAGAAGAGTTAGGCTCTTCTACAAGAAAGGGAAGCTCTCTCAGGAGGACTACGAGACATTCATAAGGGGCGAGATAGCAAAGGCGATAGAGATTCAGAAGGAGCTCGGCCTTGACGTTCTCGTTCACGGGGAGTTTGAGCGCAGCGACATGGTTGAGTTCTTTGCAGAGAAGATGAAGGGAATAGCAACAACCGGAAACGGCTGGGTAATCTCCTACGGAACAAGGTGCTACAGGCCTCCGATTATCTACGGAGACGTTGAAAGGGACGGCCAAATGACGGTTAAGGAGATTGCCTTTGCCCAGAGCCTTACAGAGAAGCCCGTAAAGGGAATGCTGACCGGACCCACAACGATAATAGCCTGGAGCTTTGTAAGGGAAGACATTCCTATAAGGGAAGTTGCATACCAGATTGCCCTTGCCCTGAAAGATGAAATTGCCGACTACGAGAAGGAGGGGATAAAAATCGTCCAGATAGACGAGCCGGCGATAAGGGAGAAGGCCCCCCTAAAGAAGAGGGAGTGGGACGAGTACTTTGACTGGGCGGTAAAGGCCTTCAGGCTCTGCCACAGCTGTGTAAAGCCCGAAACCCAAATCCACACCCACATGTGCTACTCCGAGTTCGGCGAGATTATGGAGTACATACTCCAGATGGATTTTGACGTTATCTCAATTGAGGCCACCCGCTCCAAGGGGGACATAATTGAAGCCTTTGAAAAGGTTAACTTTGACAGGCAGATAGGTCTGGGAGTCTGGGACATTCACACCCCTTACGTCCCCTCGGTTGAGGAGATGGCCGAGATTGTTGAGAGAGCTCTCAGGGTAATTCCAAAAGAGAAGTTCTGGGTTAACCCCGACTGCGGTTTGAAGACGAGGCGCTGGGAAGAGGTAATCCCCGCCTTAAGGAACCTGGTAAGACTTGCCCGAAAACTCAGGAAAGAAGAACAATAAAGAACCGACCCAACCCCGACGGAGGCCTTCGGGTCTCCCCTCTTTTAGAGTCATATATTATTCTCACAAACCGTTTAACAGGTGAACTATGGAGACCCCCTTCCTGAAAGTTGAGATTCCCACCACTTTTAACGACCACCCGGGAGTTTTCTCAGCACTCCTTTATACAAAAATCCACCAGTGCAACCTCAACTGCTATCAGTGTCATAACCGCCACGCCTTCAGGGGAAAGGAGGAGTTCTTTAAAGAGGAAGAGCTGAGGGAAAAACTCCAAATGCTTAAGCTCTTAGGAGTTGAGCTGATAATCGTTTCGGGAGGAGAACCCACCTTAGAGGAGAGGCTGGAGGAAGGGCTCAAACTGATAAAGGAGGAGGGCTTTCCAGTAAGGGTTGATACAAACGGAACCCTCCCCGAAAGGGTTGAAAAACTGGCCGAAAATGGATTAATAGACGGAGTAGCCCTTGACGTAAAAATTCCCCTCCTTGATGAGTACACCCCCGACCAGCTTGAACGCTTTAGGAGAATTCTATTTTCAAACAAAAGTTTAGACCCTTCAGCAGTTTATAACTATTCCAAAAGAGTAAAAATAACAATAGAGGTGATAAAGAGATATTCCCTGCCCTACACAATCCTCCGAACCGTTAAGTACCCCCTTCTGAAAGAGGAGGAAATCGCACTCATCAGGGAGTGTCTAAAATCTCTTCCACACCAGGTAAACCCGTTTTACCCCGTGGAGGAGGAATGAACAAGTACTTCAAGCTGATAGAACTCTTCATAGACAACGACGACATCTCAAGGAACAACGCAAACTTCGTCCGGGGAGTTCCCGTCCTTGAGCACGTTGTAGTAGGCGAAGTTATGAAAGACTACCTCTTTGACGTTATCTACAAGGGCCTCCCGGTCAGAATCCACCACGAGGAGGGCTGGGCCTACCACCATCAAACCTACCGCCTCAGCGCCTACTCCTACTCACCGGTTAACCAGCTAATAGTCAGGGAGGGAGACGAGGTCAAGCTCCTCTCCTTTGAGGAGCTCTACGAGAGCCTGCCGGAAGAGGAAATTTTAGTTGACGAGGAGAAGGAGGTTTACCAGAAGGAGCTTTCAAATAGGGAAATTTTCGTACTTGACAGGAAGGGCTGGACGAGGCTTTTGAGGATTACAAAGAAGAGAAGGGAGAAGGACATCGTAGTGGTTAAAACCCGAATGGGGGAGATGGTTGAGGTAACGGCCGACCATCCCTGTATAGTGGGAGAGGATAAGGATAGAGATGCAAAGCCCGCCCAAGAGCTCCTTCCTTTTGAGGACAAACAGTTTAGGGTTGAAGTTGCCCCCTTCTTAAAAGACTACCTATTTAAAGTAGAAGAGGTTGACGCGGCAGAGCTCATTGAGGAAGAGGGCCTCCTGATTACCGAAGACTTCGTAATCCTAAAGCCTTCAGAAAACTCAAACCTTAACGGAATGAAGAGGAGGGTAAAGCTCTCAGAGGAGCTCGGCTACTTTATCGGTTTCTTCCTCGCCGAAGGCTACGTAAAAACTTCCGGCGGAATCCCCTCCTCAATCTCAATAGTCCAGAAAGAGAAAAAAACCTTAGAAAAGCTCCAGAAAATCCTCTTTAAGGAGTGCGGCGTCTACTCCTCAATCGGAAAAGCCGAGAATGGCTACGCCCTCTCAGTTCCGAACAGGGCTTTCATAGCCTTTCTAAAAAACTTTGTATCCTACGGGAGAGCTCCCCAAAAGAGCCTCTCCCCCCGAATTCTCAGGTACTCAAAAGAGTTCTTAAAGGGAATCGTTGCAGGCCTACTTGACGGGGATGGAACCCTCAACGCCCACGGCCAAATTTCCCTCAGGCTCTCCTCCCCCAAGCTGACTTACCAGCTCTCCTACATCTTCCAGATTCTCGGCTACCCGCCCGCAATGAGGTTTGAAGAGTGCAAAAACACTACCAACAAGTACGGAATTACCCAAAGGCGCCCTCTTTACGGCGTAATGTTCACCTACAAACAGGGTTATGAGACGCTCCCCAGCGAAAAGTTCAAAAGGGCAGTAGAGTGGAAGAGGGAAAGAGGAATAGGAGACAACGAGTTCTACAGAGTAAACGACTGGGTCAGCGTCCAATCGGTAAGGAGAATCGAAAACGAGCTGACGCTCTCTGAGTACGAGTTTGTATACGACATTACCACCGAATCCCACACCTTCGTTCTCCACAACCTTTGGGTTCACAACTGCATAGGTCTTTCGGCTAAAGACATTGCCTTCTATGGGCTTCAGAGCAACGCAAAGAACGAAAGGAGGGCGGCTCCTCCCAAGAGGCTTGAAACCCTCTTTATGCAGTGTGCAAACCTGATTTGCCTCATTGCTCAGGAGGTTTCCGGGGCAACTTCCCTAAACGACCTCTCAACAGTTGCGGCAGGCTACCTCTACTACCTTGAAAAGGAGGGGAGGAAGAGCTACTCGGACTACGAGCTTGAGAACCTCTGGCAGGAGTTCCTCTACAACATCAACTTACCTTTCAGAAGCGGGAACTCCCCCTTCTCAAACATCACCCTTGACTTCGGAAAGCCCAACAGCCGCCTGAGGTACGAGCCGGTCGTTTATGCAGGAAAATTCCTTGACATAACCTACGAGAAAATCCCTCCCCACTACTTTGACAGGATTAATACCGCCTTTATAAAGGCAATGAGGCGGGGAGACGCCGACGGAAACCCCTTCACCTTCCCCCTGATTACGGTAAACATTACAGAGGACTTTGACAGGAATAACCCTGCCTGGAAACTCTTACTTAAAGAGAGCGAGTACTTCGGGGGCTTCTACGTTCAGAACTACCTTAAAGAGCCCTTCACAAAGCCCTCAAAGTACAAGGAGAAAAACCCCTTCATAAAGCCCTTTGACGAGGGAATGATTTACTCTAACTGCTGCTTAGACCCCGAAACGAAGCTATTTGTTTATACCGAAGGAAAGGAGCTCCCCGACTGGATAACTCTTCGGGAAATTAAGGAAAAGTTTACAGGCAGAGTCATTTCGCAGGGGAGCTCGGAGAAGTGGTGGGAAGTTAAAGGCCTTTCTGTTCCCTCCATCAACCCGAAAACGGGAAAGATTGAGAAGAAGAAAATAACCAAACTCCTACAAATCAGCTCAAAGAAGGAAGTAAAGATTAAATTCAGAAACGGCTTTGAGATGACCTGCGACCCGAGCCACAGGGTGGCCGTATTCTCCCCCGAGGAGAAGAGAATCACTTGGAAACCGGCCTGCGAAGTAAGGCCGGGAGACTTTGGTTTGAGCATTAAGAGAGCTCTCTCCGAGGCCGAGAACTACGAAAAACTTTCAGACGGAACTCCGTTAAACGAAGAGATTGCCTGGTTTTTCGGGTACTTCTACGCCGAAGGGTGTTTTATAAAGGACTCCCGAAACAGGGAAAAGGTTAACGGAATAGTCTTAACAGCCGGCTTAAAGGAGAGGGATAAGCTCAAAAAGGCCGGGGAGATAGCCCTTAAGTACTTCGGGGACAAAATTTCCTCAACAAACTACTACACCGAAAAGTGGCAGGGTAAGGAGAGCTCCGTCCAGCTCTGGATATACGGAAGGGCACTCGGAGAGTTCCTCCTCAAAAACGGGGTAGTTAAGTACGCTGAGATTCCGCCGGCCTTAAAGAGCTCTCCCAAGTCGGTTGTAGAATCCTTCTTAAAGGGATTTATTGACGGAGACGGCTACACCAGAGGCGGGCATACGGAGCTCCACGTAAACGACGAGTCCTTAATAAGAGAGCTCTCATCCCTGCTGTGGGCCCACGGAATAAGACACACACTCAGGGTAAGGGAGAACTCTCAGACCCTTAAACTATCCAAACCTACAAAGTCTTCCTGCTACAGCCTGGTTCCCTCTACGCTTATCAGAGAAAAGTCGGTAGTTACCCCTTCAGGAAACAGGAGCTACATAAAAACTCCTACGGTATCCGAGGAATTTATCAGGAAGTACCGGTTAGATAGCGGAGCCATTAAAGACTACCGGGAGTGGGACGTTGAAATTATCAAGGTAGAATCTGTTGAGGAGAGAACACTGAAAGAGCCGAAAACCTACCTTGACATAGAGGTTGAGGACAACGAGACATTCATCTTGGCCAACGGCATTGTGAGCTTTAACTGCCGAATGCTCTTTGACATCTCTCAGGTTGAGGCGGTAACCGGCTCAAACCCCTTCCACTCGGGCAGCGGAGTCGGGGGAATCGGCGTTTACGCAATCAACCTCAACAGGCTCCTCTTCTTGGCCAAAGACGACTTTGAATTCCTAAAGAGAATGATTGACTACACTATGGAGATAGGGGCAAAAGCTCTCCAGAGGAAGAGAGAGTGGCTCAGGAAACACTGGAAAGACCTCTTCCCCTACCTCTCCTTCTACCAGAAGGACGACCGCTCACTCTTTAACATCTTCTCGGTGGTAGGAGTCCACGAGGGAATGGTAAACGCCGGCTTTAAGGATGGCCTCTTTAACGACGAGGCCAAGGAGTACGCCCACCGGATTGCCCAGTACCTCTACAAGAAGCTCCACCAGTTTATGGAGAGGGATAAAGTCCTCTACTCCCTTGAGTACGCTCCCAGTGAAAACGCTGCCTGCAGAATGGCAGAGAAGGATATTGCCTTTGCAAACGCCCTTGCGGAGGTCTTAAACGGCCAAAGGAAGCCCGAAATCTCAAAAGACCCGTACCTAAACCTATTTATTAAGGAAGCGATAACCAAGTTTGGAGAGAACCTCTTTGAGAGGGTGGAGGTTAAAGATGAAAGCCGTTAGTGAGAAAAAGGTAAAGGCAAAAATCTTCGTCGGAGGAGACCCGAGCACCGGAAGGGTATTCCTTACCTCGGGCTTTCAGGCTCCCTTCCAGGAGGGAGACCTTCTGAAACAGATTGACGTCAACTCCCACTTCCAGAGCTACGCAACCGGCGGAAGCATAATGCACCTCTTTACTGCAGAGGAGATGAAGCCGGAGGAGCAGGAGAGGTTAATCTTCTCAATAATCAAGAACTTCCCCATTCAGTACCTAACAAAAACCCCCTTCCTTACAACGTGCAACTCCTGCGGCCACAAGATGGTGGGGAGGAAAACGGCCTGCGAGAAGTGTGGCTCAGAGGACGTAACCCTGTGGAGCAGGCCAATAGGGTACTTTAGGCCTGTCATGAGGGGCAAAGTAAGGAAGAACTTTAAGGAGGCTCAGTACCTCTTCTGGCTCTCGGGAAGGGTTGAAGACTTTGCAACGAGGAAGGAGGTAAGAAAGGAGGACGTTGAGGAGATTGTAAGGGAGCTCTCCTCAATCACTTAACCCTTTAGGCTTTAAGTAGCCCCTCTTTAGGAGCTCCGCTAACTTCTCAAACTCTACGGGCGGGGAGAAGAGAAATCCCTGCCCTTCATTACACCCAACCCTCCTTAAAATCGGAACCTGCTCGCTCCTTTCAACCACCTCGGCAACGGTCCTCATTGAATTGAAAGGAGAGAGGCTACGTCAAACCTCTGGTTCTCTCTCTGAGCAACTTCCACCTCTGAAAACTCCTGAATGTCAACCACCAAATTTGCAGGATTTTTTAAAATAGACATCCAGAAACTCAGAGGGAGACAAGATGAAAAAGGTTTTAAGCTCTCTGCTCTTAGTAATTTTCTCACTAAGCGGTGCTTACGGAGAAACCCTTAGTCAAATCCTCTCGGAAATAGGAGTGATACCTCCTAAAGAGCTGGCGAAGAGAATTAAGGAGCTCCCTCAGGAGGAGAAGATAAAGCTTGAAATCCTACTGCTAACCTACTCGGGAGAGAACGAAAAGGTAAAAAAGCTGGTAGAGAAGCTCTACAGCGGCAAGTTAATAACCAACATCTTGGAGCTCCCCGAGAACCTGCCTGCAATAGTCATAGATAAGACAAACGAAATCCTCTACGTAGTAAAGATGGTTAAGGGAGTTCCCTTCATAGTAAAAAAGTTCCCCTGTATAACGGGAAAGAGGCCGGGAGATAAGCTTGAGGAGGGAGACCTGAGAACTCCCGAGGGAATTTACTTCCCCCTCTACTGGAGGTCAAACCTTCCGCCCCTCTACGGTTTGGGAGCTTTCCCCCTCAACTACCCCAACCTACTTGACGGGAAAATACTAAAGAGGGACGGCCACGGCATCTGGATACACGGAACAAACAACCCCAACCGTCCGCCCCACAGTACAAACGGCTGCATTGTTCTGAAAAACGAGTACCTCAAGGAGCTCAAAAAACTCATAGTCCCCAAGAGAACGCCGGTAGTAATAGTCTCGGAGCTCTCCTTCGCTCCCAAGAAGGAGTTCCTCAACGAGCAGAAGTCCCTCTTAAACTTTATCCTCCACTGGAAGAAGGCGTGGGAGGAGACCCCAAAAAACATTGAGCCCTACTTAAACTGCTACTCTAAAAACTTCGTCTGGAAGAGGGGAGACTACGGGAGCTGGGAGAGGTATAAGAGGAGAATCACAAAGGCTAAGAGGTGGATTAAGATAAAGCTCTCCGACATCACTGCCGTAAAGGACGGAAGGATTTTAGAATTCGGGAACCTCTACGTAGTAAGGTTGAAAGTAGACTATTCTTCAAACAATTTTAATTCTATAAGCAACAAGCTCCTCTACATTATTAAAGAGGGAACCAGATGGAAAATTATCGGAGAAGAGAATTTATAAAACTGCTGGGGGCGGGAGGAGTCCTTTCGCTTCTGAAAACGGGGAAGGCCTCTGCAGGAGGAGTTAATGCAGTCATAGAGCTCCCTCCCCTTCCCTTCCAGGAGAGCCTAATTACCGGCAGGGAGAAGGGAGGAAGAGTCTTAATAGTCGGGGGAATTCACGGGAACGAGCCGGGAGCCTACAAGGCGGCGGAGATTTTAAGACACCTGAAGGTAAAGAAGGGGGAGCTCCTCATAGCCCCGAGAACGAACTTCGTCTCAATCCTAACAAACAGGCGGGGCTACAACGGGGACATGAACAGGAAGTTTGCACACATTTCAAAAAAAGACCCCGACTACCCTAAAGTCAAAAAGCTGAAAGAGTTAATAAAGAACTACAAACCCGATTTGCTTCTAACCCTTCACGACGGGTTCGGCTTCCACTCGGTAAACCCAAAGGCTTGGGGGCAGTGCATCGTAATAGACGAGGAAGTCTACAAAGGTATAGAGCTCGGGAAAGCTGCAAAAACGGTTTCAAAGAGGGTAAATGCCCTGATAGATAGAAAAAAATGGAAAATCCCCGTCTTTAACACCCATACCTTCAGAAAAAATACAAAACACCCGGAGCAGAGGAAATCCCTTACCTACTTCTGCCTGAAGGAGTGCTCGGTTCCTGCTATCTGCCTTGAGGTCTCAAAACAGCTCCCGGACCTCTACCACAAGGTAAAGTTCCACATCCTCATGATTAGGGAGTTCTTTAAGCTCCACGGGGTTGAGACCGAGCCCTCAATTGACACGGTGCTTAAAAACCTAAACGAGTTCCTTGAGCCGAGGGTTAGCTACAGTACCCAGCTCCTCATTAACGGCAGGAAAGTAGAGGTCTCCTCAGATAAGACTTTTAAACTCCCGAAGGGAAGTAGCGTAAAGTTCCTCTCATTCCGCGGAACAGAAGGAACAAACGCGATTACAGAAGACGTTAACGCAAACCTGCGAAAGGTGGGAATAAGAAAGAGAATTTCATTTGACGTTAAGGACGATTTCAAGAAGCTCTTTACCGTTAGGTTTGTGGTAGGTTAAGGGGGCAGAGCCCCCTCAAGTTAGTTGTTCTCCGTAGGAGGTTTCCCCTCTTCAACCCTTTTAACTATAAGCTTCTTTAACTTCTCGGAGATGTCCTCTTTCTTGCCCTCCTGAGGCTGCTCCTCCTGAGCCAGCTGTCCTTCCTTTATGAGCCCCTTTTCCTTAAGAATTTCAAAAATCTTCTTACCGTAGGAGACCGGACGCCCCTGAGGGTCAATGAAAATGTGCTGGGTAAAGCCTACCGCCAGAACGGCCTCGTCCCTCAAAACCCTGTAGTCAAACCTTATTCCCCTCGTTCCTACGTTTGTTATGGCAGTTTCAAGGGTTATAAGGTCGTCGTAAACAACCGGAGCCATGTAGCGGCAGGCGGCTTCAACTACGGGCATTAAAACCCCTTCCTGCTGTAAAACCTTCCTGTACTCTATTCCCAGAGCTCTGAAGAGCTCCGTCCTTCCCCTTTCAAAGAGCTCAAAGAACCTTGAGTAGTACATAACGCCGTAGGCGTCAACTTCGGCCATAGAGACCCTGTAAGGCATGCTTCCGACTATAACCTGAGGCTGCTGCTCTTTCTTCTCCTCGGCCATTACTTACCTCCGTAGTACTCCTGAAGTGGTTTAACCCTCAACCTCTCCCTCCTCATAGACTCAATTGCCATAACGGCAGCCTGAGCTCCCCTCACGGTAGTGTAGTAGGGAATTTTGTAGTTAACGGCCAAACGCCTTATGCTGTAAGCGTCCTTCTTAGACTTACTGCCGGTGGGAGTATTTATTATCAGGCAGATTTCACCGTTCTTAATAAGGTCGCCGATGTTGGGGCGCCTTCCCTCCTGAATCTTATAGACCAGCTCAACGGGAATTCCCCTCTCCTTCAGGAACCTGTAGGTACCCTCTGTGGAGACGATTTTAAAGCCCATGTCGGCAAGCTTCTTGGCAATTCCGAAAATCTTGGGCTTATCCCTATCCTTAACGCTTATGAAGACTTTTCCACAACCGGGGTCAAGGGGAAGCCTTGAGCCGGCAGCAAGCTGGGCCTTGTAGAAGGCAACTCCCAAATCCCTATCTATTCCCATTACCTCGCCCGTTGACTTCATCTCAGGGCCGAGAACCGGGTCAACTTCGGGGAAGCGGTCAAAGGGGAAAACTGCCTCCTTAACCGAGTAGTACTCAGGCTCAACCTCCTTAACCCCGAGCTCCTTAAGGGTTTTACCCATTGCAACTTTTGTTGCAATCTTTGCCAGCGGAACCCCGGTGGCTTTACTTACAAAGGGAACGGTCCTTGAGGCCCTCGGGTTAACCTCAATTATGTAGATTTCCCCGTCCTTAACGGCAAACTGAATGTTTATCAGCCCTTTTACCTTCAGCTCAAGGGCAATCCTTCTCGTTATCTCCTTAATCTCCTCAACAATCTTCTTGTCAACCGAGAAGGTCGGAAGGACGCAGGCGCTGTCTCCGGAGTGGATTCCGGCCTCCTCAATGTGCTCCATTACTCCGCCTATTATGACCTCCTTACCGTCGGCCACAGCGTCAACGTCAAACTCAACTGCGTCCTCAAGGAACTTGTCTATTAAGACGGGCTTTTCCTCGGAAACCTCAACGGCCTCGGCCATGTACTGGCGGAGCTCCCCTAAGGAGTAAACAATTCTCATTGCCCTTCCGCCGAGGACGTAGGAGGGCCTCATTAAAACGGGAAAGCCGATTTCCTGAGCAATCCTCTCGGCCTCCTCAAGGGAGCGGGCAATTCCAGAAGGGGGTTGCTTGAGGCCGAGGCGGTTTAGGAGCTCCCTGAACCTCTCCCTATCTTCGGCTATGTCAATGCTCTCTGAAGAAGTTCCGAGAATTCTTACCCCTTCCCTCTCAAGGGGAACCGAGAGCTTAAGGGGAGTCTGACCTCCGAACTGAACTATAACCCCAAGGGGCTTTTCCTTTTCAACTACGTTTAGAGCATCTTCAAGGGTTAGGGGCTCAAAGAAGAGCTTGTCTGAGGTGTCGTAGTCGGTTGAGACCGTTTCGGGGTTGCAGTTAACCATGTGAGCTTCATAACCGAGCTCCCTTAAAGCCCAAACTGAGTGGACGCAGCAGTAGTCAAACTCAACCCCCTGCCCGATTCTGTTGGGGCCGGAGCCAAAGACTATAACCTTCTCTTTACCTGTAGGGTTTGCCTCACACTCTCTTCCGTCGTAGGTTGAGTAGTAGTAGGGGGTGTAGGCCTCAAACTCCCCCGCACAGGTATCAACTGTTTTGTAAAGAGCAGGGCTGACCTCTTTCCTCTTTTCCCTTATCTCCTTTTCGGTTGCCCCGACCAAATCCGCAATTTCCCTATCAGAAAAGCCCCACTTCTTTGCCCACTTTAAGACTTCAGCAGGAAGGGTTTCAACCGTGTGCTTCTTTATCTCCTTTTCAACCTCAATCAGCTGCTTTATGTTGTGTAAGAACCACCTGTCTATTTTTGTAAGCTCGTAAACCCTGTTTAAGTCCCAGCCCCTTCTGAAGGCCTCCGCAATGAACCAGATCCTGTCGGCGTTGGGAACGGCCAACTTCGTTTCAAGCTCAGAATCACCTACTTCAGAAGCTCCTTTCATAGAAAGGCCGTACCTTCCGATTTCAAGGGAGCGGATAGCTTTATTGAGAGCCTCTTTGAATGTCCTTCCTATTGCCATTACCTCGCCCACCGACTTCATTCTGGTGGTGAGGGTAGAGTCTGCCTCAGGGAACTTCTCAAAGGCCCAGCGGGGGAACTTAACGACGCAGTAGTCTATTGCAGGCTCAAAGGAGGCGGGAGTTTTCTTCGTAATGTCGTTAGGAAGCTCGTCAAGGGTGTAGCCAACAGCCAACTTAGCGGCAATTTTTGCAATTGGGAAGCCGGTGGCCTTTGAGGCAAGGGCCGAGGAGCGGGAAACCCTCGGATTCATCTCAATTACGATGAACCTTCCGTTTTCAGGGTTAACGGCAAACTGGACGTTTGAGCCTCCGGTCTCTACGCCGATTTCCCTTATTATTGCAATTGCGGCGTCCCTTAAGAGCTGGTACTCCTTGTCTGTTAGCGTCTGGGCCGGAGCTACGGTGATTGAGTCTCCGGTGTGGACGCCCATCGGGTCAAAGTTCTCAATTGAGCAGATTATTACGACGTTATCGTTTAAGTCCCTCATTACCTCAAGCTCAAACTCCTTCCACCCGAGGACGCTCTCCTCAATCAGAACCTCACTTACCGGAGAGGCGGCAAGGCCTTTTCTGACAATCTCCTTAAACTCCTCAACGTTGTAGGCAACCCCTCCGCCCTCCCCTCCGAGGGTGAAGGCCGGGCGGATAATTGCGGGAAGTCCGACCTCCTCAAGGACCTCCATCGCCTCTTCTAAGGTGTGAGCAACTCCGCTCTTGGGAACCTCAAGGCCGATTTTGAGCATTGCCTCTTTAAAAAGCTCCCTGTCTTCAGCCTTCTTTATGGCCTCAACTTTCGCCCCAATTAGCTCAACGCCGTATTTTTCAAGAATTCCGGCTTCATGGAGCTTCACCGCAAGGTTTAGGGCAGTCTGGCCTCCGACGGTTGGCAGGAGTGCGTCTGGCCTTTCCTTTTCAATTATCTTTTCAAGAACTTCAACCGTAAGGGGCTCAATGTAGGTTCTGTCTGCAACGTCCGGGTCTGTCATAATGGTTGCCGGGTTTGAGTTAACTAAAACTACCTGATAGCCCTCTTCTTTAAGCGCCTTACAGGCCTGAGTTCCCGAGTAGTCAAACTCGGCGGCCTGACCGATTACTATGGGGCCTGAGCCGATTATGAGGATTTTCTTAAGGTCGGTTCTCTTGGGCAAGGGAGCCTCCTTAACCTCCTTGTTAACTGGAATATTACCAGAAGAGAGGCTAATTTTGTTATCTTTGAAAGGTGTTTAAGGAGGGAACTTGAGAGTAGGAATAACCGGAACGCCCGGAACGGGAAAGTCAACGGTTGCAGAGATTTTAGCAAGGAAGTTAAACCTACCCCTCTTTAACTTGAGCCGGCTCGTCAGAGAAGAGGGGCTCTACACCTCCTACGACGAGGAAAGAGAGGCCTACGAGGTTGAGCCGGAGAAGTTGAGGAAGTTCTTTGAGGGTAAGGAGGACTTTATCGCCGAAGGGCTCGTAGCCCACTACATTCCCGTTGACTACCTCGTAATTCTCAGGGCAAGCCCCGAAACGGTTAAGGAGAGGCTGAAGGAGAGGCCGTACAGCGAGGAGAAGATTAACGAGAACGCAGAGGCCGAGAGATTTGCAGTGATAGCGACCGAAGCCCTTGAGAACCCTCTTTTTAAAAAGGTTATCCACATTGACACTACAAACAGGAGTCCGGAGGAGGTTGCGAAGCTAATTGAGGAGGCAATAAGAAAGGGGGAGGAGCTCTTTGAAGAAATTGACTGGCTGGAGTGAGAGGGCAAAGGCAATAAAGGTTTTAACGGCCTTTGAGAAGGATAAGAGGTTAAAGGAGCACGTTGAGAGGAAGCTGCGCGGAGTAGAGCCCCAAAGCAGGGCCTTTGTTAGGGAGATAACTTCCGGAACTGTCCGCTACCTAAGGCTCCTTGACTTTTCGGTTGAGAGGGCAACGGGAAAGAGTTTAAAGAAGCAGCATCCGGTAGTTAGGAACGCCCTCAGGCTGATAGCCTACCAGCTCTTCTTTACCGGAGTTCCCCCCTACGCGGCAATAAACGAAACCGTAGAAGCGGTTAAGAGGCTCTTAAACAGAAAGGCGGCGGGATTTGTAAACGCAGTCTCCAAAAGGCTAATCGGCTTTAACTACAAGAAGGAGATTGAGAGGATAGAAGATTACTACGAGAGAGTTTCAACCCTCTACTCCTTTGAAACCTGGATGGTTAAGAGGTGGGAGGAGTTCTACGGCAAAGGGGAGCTCCTTCCCTTTTTAGAGGGGCTAAACAGGGTTGCCCCACTCTTTCTGAGGGTAAATAGGATTAAAACGACTCAGAAAGAGCTCCTCAAACTCCTGAAAGAGGCAGGAATTGAGGCCGAGCCCCACCCCTTTATCCCAGATATGGTTAGGGTTAAGGGAAGGGTCGTGATTGAGGAGCTCCCGGGCTACAGGGAGGGCTACTTCTACATTCAGGACCCCGCCTCATTCCTGGCCGCCTACCTCTTAGAGCCAAAGCCGGGAGAGCTCATTTTGGACGTAGGAGCGGCTCCCGGAGGAAAGACTACCGCAATAGCCTCTCTGACGAAAAACGGCGCAAAAATAGTTGCGGTTGACGTGAGCCCCAAGAGAATGGAGCTCCTAAGGAAAAATGCCCAAAAGCTGGGAGTAGAAAACCTTGAATCGGTAATAACAGACATCTCAAAGGACGAAGAGTTCATTAAACGCTACTACAGGAGCTTTGACAGAATCCTCATTGACGCCCCCTGCTCAGCCACCGGGGTAATAAGGCGCCACCCTGAGGGCAAGTGGAACAAATCCTTGGAGCTCATAAGGTACAACCAGAAAATCCAGAGAAGGTTAATAAGGTCCGCCAAGGATTTACTGAAAGAAGGGGGAGTACTCCTCTACAGCGTCTGCTCCTTAGAAAGGGAGGAGGGCGAAGAGAACGCCGAGTTTATCCTGAAAGAGGGATTCAAACTTTCTCAATTCAACAACCTGCCCGAGGAATTAAATTCCCAACTCGGGAAAAGGGGGTTGAGGCTCTTTCCCCACAAAAACGATACCGACGGTTTCTTTTACGCAAAACTTACACTTCAGGAGTAAAAGATGGAGGAGAGAGTTGAAAGGCACGTACTCCTGAGGTTAATTAAAGCCCTTAACGAAGAAGAGGAGCTCCAAACTATAGCTCAAATAATTTCCGCAGACCCGGTCTTAACTGCCAAAGTTTTAAAGTTCGTAAATTCGGCCTACTTTAATCTTAGAAGAACCATAAGCTCGGTAGAGGATGCAATAGCCTACTTAGGCTATAAAAAACTTAAGGAAGTAGCTTTTGCAGTTTTAGTTTCCTCACTTTTAACGGAAAAAAGTAAAGAGGAAATAGAAGGAGTACTAACCTTTGCCTATCTAATGAAGCTTACGGCAAAAAGGCATCTTCCTGAGCTCAGCGAAGAGGCCTTCATGGTCGGGGTACTTTACCCCGTTTACACAGAATCCCCGGAAGAGGTGGTGAAGATTTTAAAAGAGGCAGGGGTTTCCAAAACTGTAATAGAAGGGCTAACTGAGGAGAAAAGCCCTCTGGGAATACTGAGGAACTTTGCCCTAAAATTACTTCCCTACTGCATCAAGCTCAACAGGGGAGAAATTGAGGATATTCCCGTAAAAACAACCAAGTTTAAGAAGACTTTTCTAACAAAAGTCTGCCTTGACGCAACCTATGAGGCGGAAAAGATTGTAAAGCTGTTATAATGAATATGGAATCAGCAATCAGGGAGGAAGAATGTCAAGTATTGAGAACTTAGAGCTTAAAAGGGAAGTAATGCTGAAACTTATAAAAGCGCTCCTTGACGGAGAGGAGCTTGACGAGATAGCAAAAATAATAAGCATGGACCCAAACCTCTCTGCAAGGCTCTTAAAGTTTATAAATTCCCCCTTCTTCGGCCTTAAAAAGGAGATTAAGTCAATAGTTCAGGCAATAGCCTACCTCGGGTACAGAAACCTCAAGGATTACGTCTTCGTCCTTTTAACTTCATCGCTCCTTAAAAACGCAAACAGGGACGAGATAAAGAGAATCCTGAAGTTTGCATACCTGATGAGGGAGCTTGCAAAGAGGTTAATACCCGAGCACGAGGACGAGGCCTACATGGTGGGAATCCTTGAGCCGGTAAGGGAGGAAATCGGAGAGGAGATTAAGGAAATCCTTGATAAGGCCGGAGTCTCCGACTACGTAATTGCCGGACTCCTTGACCCCACGAGCAAACTTGGAGAGTTGAAGAAGGATGCAAAAGAGCTCATGGGAATCTGCGATGAGCTCGTTAGCGGTAAGGAGGTAGGGCTCCCTGCTGGTCTCTCCGAAGTGAAGAGGGATGAGCTTACCGAGAGCTGCATTTTAGCAGAGGACAGCGCCCAGTCGGTTCTCTCTACCCTTTAAGGAGAAACCTTAAGAGAACCGTTGCGTAGGAACCGGGCGGCAGGGTAAAGGTTAACTTCATGTGCCTCTTGCTTTTTTCCAAAATTTTAAACCCTTCGGGGAAGACTGCCGCCCTCCTTAAACCATCGGTCATAACAACCATTCCCCCGACTTCTTTGTCAAACCACTCCTCCTTTATTCTGTACCTCTTAAATACCCTTTCCATTGCCCTCTTTAAGACTTTATCCTCAACCTTAAACTCTCTTCCGGTGTAGGGGATTCGGAGCTCCTTCAAGTAGTCAATATCGTAAACTTCAAGGTAGTAGGAGAGCTTCCAGTTGTTTATAAAGGGAACCCTTACAAAGGGGTACTTGGCCTCTACGTACTCCCTCAAAACCTCGTTCCACAGAAAGCTCTGAAAGGCAAAGTTAAACATTAACCTTACGTTTTTGGGCAAAATCCTGAAGGCCTTTTCGGCAGTAAGCCCCCTCATTAAGCCCCTTATGAGGTCTTTCTCGTACTCCTCAAGGGCAGGGGAGAGGGTTTTGTAGAGCCTTCTCCAGTCTCCCCAGAAGTCTATTTGTGATTTGCCGAAGAAGTAGCTCCTGAGAGCTCCGTCAAAATCACCTCTTAAGAGATACCTCAAAACGAAGTCATCCCTGCTCTTTACGCTTCCGAACCTCTGCTCACCGAAGTAGTTGGGAAAGCCGTACCTTTTAACAACTTCGTAGTTCCTGTAAAACTTCTCCCTTAAGTTCTTCTCAAAGTTCCTAATTACTATCGTAAAGCGGTTTCCCTTTAAGTCCCCAAGGGTTAAGGGGCGGTTAACTCTTCCCACAGGCTCAATACAGAAACCTGCCTCCCTATCAAAGTCAAGACTTTCCGTTTTAACCCACCTGTTTTTAACTATTCTGTAGCAGGCCTTCTCTACGGGGTAATCCTCGGGAATCGTTAGGTACTGGGTGGTTATTGCGTAGCGGTCTTTCAGCCCGGCAAACCCGATTTTCTTAAGGGAAATCTTCTCAAGGCGGGAGAGAACCCTGAGCGCTTCTAAGGTAGAGACGTCCCTCTTTTTCAGCTTAACGAGGTAATACTTCCCCTCCTCTTTAGGCTCTAAAAGGGGAACCTCTTCAACCACAAAGTCTTCGGGTCTGGTCTTTATCCTTGAGTAGAGCTTCACCTTCCCTCCGCTATAAAACGGGCGGCTTTTACGAAGCTCTCAAAGGGAGGAGCTCCCACCTTAATTCCCCCCTTACACCCCGCCCTGAAGGCAAGCTCAACGTCAGAGTCTTTATCCCCTATAACAAAACTCTCACCGAGCTCTATACCCCACTTTTTTACCGCCTCCTCAACCATTCCCGTTGCCGGCTTCCTGCAACTGCAACCCTCGTCGGGCCTGTGGGGGCAGTAGAAGAAGTCGTCTATCTGAACTCCATAGGGCTTAAGGAGTTCCTGTAATCTTCTATTAACCTCTTGAAACTCTTTTACCGTGTAGTAACCCCTTCCTATTCCCGACTGGTTTGAGACCACAATAAGGAGGTAGCCGGCCTCTTTTAAGAGCCTCAGCCCCTCGCCGACTCCCTCAAGGAGGCGAACCTTCTCGGCCTCGTGAATGTAACCGGAGTCAAAAATCAGGGTATTGTCCCTGTCAAGGAAGACGGCCTTCAACTCTCCTCCTAAGCGCTGGCCTTCAGGGAGAGAACGCTGCAGGTCTTAACCGGCTCCTTTACGCCTTTAACAAAGATGGGAGCCTGAGGGCGTGCGTCAACTACCTCCTTAACCCTGTCGTAGGTCTCCTCAGTTATTAGGATATTGGTTCTGAACTCCCTGTTGAGGCTCTCAACCCGGGAGACAAGGTTTACCGTCTTCACCACAACGGTAGTCCATTCTTCCCGGGGAGCCCACACTTCCCGAAACCACTTTACCGGTACAAATCCCTATACTGACCTTTACCGGAGGTTTATCCTTCTTTACCCTCTCCCTGTTCCACTTCTCCTTCCAGACTTTTTAGGAGCTCCTTACCCAGCTTTACGACGGCCGAGGCGTTTCCCTTCTTTAGCGCCTCCCTGAACCGCTCTTCAACGGACTTTCTGCCGAAAACACCTCCCATCCCTCCTCCGAAAAAGGATTAAGCCTAAAAGGGGGCTCTCCCTAACTTCCATTTTAACGCCAAATTAACCTTACAGCCTCTCCTTCATAACCAGCATCGGGTCGGCCCTCTCTCCCTGAACGTAAATGCCGAAGTGGAGGTGGGGACCCGTACTCCTTCCCGTTGAGCCCACCTTACCTATAACCTGACCCGCTTTAACAAACTGACCCTCTTTAACCGTTATCTTTGATAGGTGGGCGTAGAGGGTGTGAATCCCGAGGCCGTGGTCAATAATTACAGTATTACCGGTAAAATAGAGATTCTTAGCCAGAACGACTCTTCCCGAAAGGGCGGCGTAAACGGGGGTGCCTTTAGGAGCTCTAAAGTCGGTTCCCCAGTGAATTGAGCGCCTCTTTCCGTTAATTATCCTCTTTGCGCCGAAAGGGGTTGAAATTGAAAGCCTCTTTAGGGGAGGGTGAAGCTTCCTCTCTTTAAACTTCTTAGGAGTAATCTCCGAAAGGAGCCTCCTCAAAAGCCTGCCCTCCCTCTTTACCCTCTCTAAGAGAGCTCCCCTTAAAGGCCTCTCCTTCACCCATATCCTTGAAATCCTGTATTTCTTTTTCCAGGCCTTAAAACTCCTGAAAAATAGGCGCCTTTTGCCCTGATAGAGGGTGAGAGAAAAATCCCCCCTAACCCCGTAAGGAATTACGAAAAAGAGCTCTCTACTGCCTTTAAGACTCCTGAAAACCCACTTCTTCCCCCTGTATCCCAAAACGGCCTTTGCTGGCCCAACCGAGTTAAGTCTAAAGTAGCCCAGAGAGCCGGGATACCTATAGGGCAGGTAGAGAGAAAGGGAAAAGGCCTTTATCGGGAAGAGCAAAACAAAAAGGAAGAGCAAAAACCTAACACCCATGGGTAAATTATAGGAAATGAGGGGGAGCTCCCCATCCAAAACTACTTTATAACCTTCCTTGCGTTAATCAGCTGAACCGGACGGTCGTTCTTAACCCCGAGGGTCTTCTCTCCTGTGAAATCTCAAGGGGCTCTTTAAAGACTATCCACCTAACCCCTTCGGTACAGGGAGAGCGTAGTTAAAGAGCCGCTATACCTGAGGTAATCCCCGGTTATCGGGGAGGAGAGGAGGTCATCAACGTTAACGGTGTACTTCAACTTCCTCTTCTGGCCTACATGAGAAGGCATTGCGTACCATACTTTTTCAATTTCGGGGTTGGGAGCTCCGATTTTAAAGAACCCCTCCAAAACGGTGATGTTCCCATCCTTATCAACGTTACCATTGGAAAGATTCCAATCTTATGCAGGGGAGTATGGTGTCGCAATCCCGCTATGCGGGCATTTCACCTTGCGAACCTGGCAAACGCTCTCCTTGACCTTTACGTCGCAATCCCGCTATGCGGGCATTTCACCTTGCGAACCTGGCAAACGCTCTCCTTGACCTTTACGTCGCAATCCCGCTATGCGGGCATTTCACTCTCCTTTCCTACACCAGAGAAAAGACCGTTTACGAGTCGCAATCCCGCTATGCGGGCATTTCACCAGACAAACAGATTTACGCGAGGCTGAAGTACAGTCGTCGCAATCCCGCTATGCGGGCATTTCACAAAACTCCTTTAAAGTCCATCGCATAGACTCCCTCTTGTCGCAATCCCGCTATGCGGGCATTTCACCCTCATTGGAAGAGTATTCGGAATAATAGAGGAAAACGTCGCAATCCCGCTATGCGGGCATTTCACCTTGCGAACCTGGCAAACGCTCTCCTTGACCTTTACGTCGCAATCCCGCTATGCGGGCATTTCACTCCCGTGGAAACCCATATGTCTCTTCCAGTGTCCTTAGTCGCAATCCCGCTATGCGGGCATTTCACCTGCTCCTACGCCTATGCCTGCGCCTATACCTCAAAAGTCGCAATCCCGCTATGCGGGCATTTCACCAAGAAATTACCATATTCGGATAGTTAAAGACCCTCTTTGCTTTCCTCAAAATTACCAAATCGCCAAAAAGGAGTCAAGTGCAGCAAACCTCAATTAAGGTTATTCTAATTTTTGGATGAATTAGGATTTAGAGCTTG